>Ga0307928_10001417_pt1 | contig 18167 bp, 28 predicted proteins | sample AceLakmetagen232_FD_201815 | JGI IMG/M metagenome (GOLD analysis project Ga0307928, IMG submission 201815) | Saline water microbial communities from Ace Lake, Antarctica - #232 | ecosystem: Environmental > Aquatic > Non-marine Saline and Alkaline > Saline | place: Antarctica: Ace Lake... | reverse complement strand
GGTATGTGACTAAAATTGTAAAGGATGGAGATTTAGCTCAAGATTTAGTTTCTGAAATATTTGCCAAGGTACATTGTAAAATTCATACTTACGATCCAGCATGGGAAATTACAACGTGGGCATATCGTATTGCATATAATCAATGTATGGGTCATTTTAGAGCCAAGAAAAAACAACCGGTTACTCTTAGTTTCTTAGGTGCTAATAATGAAGATGAAGATTCTTCACTCATGGAAATTCTGCTACTCAAAGAAGATGATACTATGGCATTGAATGATCATATAGCAGAAGACGAATTAATTAAACAACAATTCAATTTTACAAAAGATGCAATTAACGCACTTCCACCAATGTATAAACCTTACATGGTAGAGTGTTTCTTTAATGGAAAATCATATCTTGAAATTGCGGAGATGATGAAGAAATATGAAAAAGGTGTAAGCGTCCAGACAGTTAAAAATCGAATCTTTCGAGGCAGGAAGATATTGAAAGGTCAAATGAAAAGCTTTGAAACAGCAGTCTAATGTATATACTTAATGCATATCAAGAATACCGAACTTGGAAGAAAGTTCGTACTATAGCTAACGAACAGGTTGCTCACCTTAAAGCAAATGGTTTCCGGGTTGATTGGGTAGGCAGAATTTATACTGTTATTAATTTACCTGAAGAAGTAATTACGGCAGCACCTCAAGTCCAGGAAGGATATGTATTAATGAAACTAAGAGATTACGATAAGTTATTTTTGCACCTTGGATTAGCAGCAGATCTTGTTCCAGAAATGGAACGTATTGATGGTAGAGGAGCAGCAGCATTCTTATTAGTACTTTCACCTGACAGAGATTACTTAACCATCTGGGCATTTATTAAATTTCTACTTAGAATTACTACCTTGGCTTTTATAGTCAGAGTATTATACTTAATCGCTACAGCTAATATTGAATTTATTTCAAGCATATGGTACAAAGCAGTAGATCTTATGATGTAGAAGAAGTTAAAAGGATATTGGGCCAGATTGGATATCTTGAAAAGCAATTGCAAGAAATCCAATCTGGCTGTCCTCATGTTCCAGATGTAGGCTTCAGTAATTCTCATGACGTCAAGTTATGCTGTTCTATCTGTACCCAAGATTTGGGCTATCCTAGTTTAGAAGACGTTCACATATTTTTAAAGAAGTAAATGGCAACAGCAGCATCATTAGCTAGAACAGTAAGCATAAAAGGTAAAAGGCATTATAAGATAGGAGATTTAAAACCTCTTCCATCAGTCACGACGGTCTTGGGTGCAATGACAGATAGCTCCGGTCTTGATGCCTGGAGAGAACGTGTAGGTAATGTAGAGGCAGACCGTATAGGTAAATTCTCAGCTAACCGTGGGAGTATAATGCATCAGATGATTGAATATTTCCTAATATCTATGAAGCCCACCAGAGAAGGACGTTTAAAAGATGCACAAAAAAAAATCATCAAGTTCGTCGAACATGAAGGAATGACCGATGAGGAATTTAAAGTAGGTAGAAAGCTATTTTTCAACTTTTATAACGCAAAAACATTTGATCTAATTAAGGACATTGTTTCTATTGAAGAAACACTCTTCTGTCTGAAAGCTGGTGGTTATGCTGGAAGAGTAGACACTATTTACCGTAATCATAGTGGTGGAATAATCATATCAGATTACAAATCTACTAACAAGCCTAAGAAATTAGAATGGATCGATAAGTACTTTCTACAAGCTGCTGCCTACTATATTGCGTACTGGGAAATGACAGGCGTTAAGCCAGCAGATTGCGAAATTTGGTTCAGTGTTGAAAACTCAGATGAACCACAAATCTATAAGATGGGACATGAGCGAATCAAGAAGTTTGGGCATCAATTCCTAGGCATGGTAAAAAAATTCCACGAGCTTAATCCTTAGGGATATATAAACAAATTAGGGACCACTAAAATGTTTATAACCAAGCACATCCAATCTTTTGAACAGTACATCCTATCTGAAGAAGCTAAGCACATCGAAGATATAGAAATTGACGATGAATCTGACAATGAACACGACAAGGAACTTAAAGATGGTGAAGACAAAGATATTGACCACTGTGCTCGTTGTGGTGAAGAAAATGTAGACTGTAGTTGTGAAGATGATGACGCTTGGTCAACACAAACATTTCACAGAGTTCCTAAGGGCGAAGAAGGTTCTATGGAACCCAAGCAAAAATTCAAAAAAGAATAATCATGGACAATAAATATACTGACTACGCAATTTACACTATTGCTGTTTTAGTATTGATAATTTTTTTACAAACTTGTGGTGTTAAATCTACTATGAGAGATACTGAAGATTATCTAATAAGACGAATAGACTCAATTGCAGAAATTCAAAACGAAAGATTAATAATACTTGTTGATATAGTAATTGCTAAAGAGGAGATGGAAGAAATTATTAAATCTACTCCAGCATGGAAAACATTAAGAATAGAAGAAATAAGTGACAAGGAACATATTTCAATTAACGTACTCGAAGAAAAACAAAATTAAAAAATGAACGAAAGAAGAAAGATTGTTGAACAGATTCGTCAACAAAGCTACAATGCAAGAGGTAACGCATTAAAAGAAAAAGCAAAAAATAGTTTTGCTAATGCACCAATTGTGGCACATGGTGCCAGTGGTGGAGGTGGAGGTTCTTTATGCAATACTAAAACCAATGGCTTAAGTGTATTTGCTTCTGTGCAACTAGACAGTATTATGAATACGATTTTACCTTATGAATATACTCCAGATAAGGGAATGGATATGTATACATTTGTATTAGGTGAGGGACTAGTACAGTCAGTTGTATGGTATGACGAAGAACAGAAAGTTTGGATGTGGATATTTGATCTAGGGTTCCCATCCGAGTCATATGCATATTCAGAGACATTACTTAGTGCAGTTTGGATCCCAGTGGGTGAACTCTTTATTGTCCCAACTGAAAGTATATGTGGAACAGAATTAAGAGATGAATATCCATATTATTGCGGCGTATCATCAGAACTTGGAGTGGCACAGTTAGTGCCAATATGGAGTGGTATAGTTGGAGTTGGTGATCCTGGAGCATGGACCGGACCAAATGCAACTTTAATATGGAACGGTGAACAATGGGAAATCACAATCGATGAGGTAGTGGCGGATTTCCCATTAACTGGTGGAACAGCAAGTACTTTACCAATAGGCACCTTTAACATTGGTGAAGGCCAAACCTTTACTATAAGCGAAGGATTATGCTAAATGTAGAATAAATAAAACAATATGGCAGACATAATTCCAGGTGTACCAACACCAAATTCAGGAGATCCTAAATGTGTTATCTCTGTATGTGCTAGAATTATAGCACAGGTCGATTGTATTATTTACATTCTCCAAGGAACTACAGCTTGTATTGACATTCAGCTTTTCAATTCTTTAGGTGAACCTTTAGATTTGAATAGTATCACTGAAATGCAAGTTCTTCTTTACAATGATCTCGACTGCCCAATTGCTAATTTTTGGTGGCCCTCAATTCCAACGGGCTGTAAAGGATTTGAAATAGAAATTCTACAGCACACTATAACTGATGGCATTATTGTAGATGAAGGTTTAATAAGAGTTTGTTTAGATTCTTCATGCACAGGAACCAGTCCTGGCAATATTTTTGCAGAGCTTAGAATTGTTGAAGACATTGGAACTACCGGAGAGCCACAAGAAGAAATTTATGGCATAGGATGTCTACAAGTTGCAGTAATCAAAGAATCTAAAATCTTTAACGGTGACTGCAACGATGGCTGTGGTCTATTAACCTAATACATGAAGAACGAAATAGTACATAAGGGGATAATTGGAATCTTTGTCGCATTGTATGCATTAGTTGCAACGATCTCAATGGTTAATTCAGTTGCATTTTTTGACTTAGCTTATAATGACGTTATGTCATGGGTATTAGCGTTTGGGTTTGAATTAGGTGCTGCTGCTTCATTAGCAGCAATTATTATCCTCGATAGAACGAACAAGAAGTTAGTTTGGGCCATGTTCCTGCTTCTAACGGGATTTCAAATGATGGCTAATGGTTATCATGCTTATGTAAATCTAGAGGATTTTAAAGGCTGGATTGAGTTATTTGGTCTAACGGGAGAAGATGTAATTGTTCAGAAGAGAATATTATCTGGGGTAAGTGGAGCAATACTTCCACTAGTATCACTTGGGTTTATAAAATCATTAGTTGATTATATTAGGCCTGATGTCGAACAAGCTGCAAATAGTACATTAGCACCAAATCTTAAAATGGTACCTGAAGATGATGCTGATGAAGAATTAGAAGAAAAAATATTAGAAGAAGTACAAGACTACACCAGCACGAAGCAGAACGTGCCTAAACAAACTGCACAGAAGCCGACTACGCAAATGCACAGTCAACAACCTTCACAGACAGAAAAAAAGAGAATAACTCCTTTACAAGGTCAAGGCCAACTAACACTCGAAAAGAATGTTAAAGTCGCACCTGCTCAAAATGTAAGCGTACCAGCGTACAAACCATAAGGATGTAATTCTAAAGATCTCTACCTAGTGATGGAAATAAGTTAAACCGAATGTTTAAAAAAATTATTTTCATATGTCAAGTAAATTTCACACAGATTCAATCTACAAAGAGAAGAGAAGACCAAAAACTCCAATAAAGTTTAAAATACAACTTAATGATGAGCAGAAAGCAGCAAAGGAAATCGCGCTTAATCATACACTAACAGTATTGGCTGGCAAAGCAGGAAGTGGTAAAACACTATTAGCTTGCCAGATTGCATTAGACGGATTGTTCAACAAAAGATTTGAAAAGATTATCATTACCAGACCTACGGTTTCTAAAGAAGAGATTGGATTCTTACCTGGGGACCTTAAAGATAAAATGGATCCTTGGGTTCAACCGATCTATCAAAATATGTACATTCTTTATGGGAAAGAGAAAATTGATAAGTACATTGAAAACGACCTAATTGAAATTGTACCCCTTAGTTTTATGAGGGGGCGAACTTTTCTAGATGCATGTTTAGTTTGGGGTGAAAGTATTTTAACTGCTACTGGGTATATTAAAGTTGAAGATATTTTATCTGATGCATTAGCTGGAACATTCCATGAGGTTCTATCTTATAATATTAAAACCGATTCCACAGAATATAAGTTATTAGACACAATATCTCCGACTAACATCGAATCATATATTGAAGTAGAATTAGAAGATGGTACAATAGCAAAAACATCAGAACATCATGTATTCTATACTAGCCGTGGTTTGATAGAGGCAAAAGACCTATGCATAGATGATATGATACTTTCATTATAGGTGACGATAGACTTATAATGATATATACTATATGAAAGAATTTTATGTATATGTCTATCTTAATCCACGAGTTAAAAAATCATATACAATAAGTAAATTCACATCAGAGTACGAACCATTTTATGTAGGTAAGGGTAAAAACAATAGACTTTATGATCACTTAAGGCCAAATATGCTAAAGATTTCTAATCATAGATACAATTTGCTTAGTTCAATTATTGATGATATAGGCATAGATGCATATAAAAAGAATTTCATCGTTAAGATAGATGATAAGTTGTCTAATAATACAGCACTAAGCTTAGAGGGTTTGATAATGAAAGAAATTGGTACGTATTATGATATTCATCCAGATATTAAGCCAGGCCCACTTCTAAATTTCACATTAGCTGGAGTAGAAAATCCAATATTGTATGGTGCAAACAATGCAATGTACAACAAATCAATAGTTGATATATGGAAAAGTAAGCACAATATAGAGACAGTGAAAAAATTAGAAGAAGATTATTCATTAAAACAATCAAATTCTGGTACTATTAGATGGCAAGATATTAAAGCAGATGATTTAAAATATGAAGAAATTTGCAAAAATATAAATGCCGGAGTACATAGGTATTGGGATTCGTTATCTGTTGAAGATAGAATTTTGGTCTCTAATACAAGGTCAGCTAACTTTAAGACATTTTATAAAAAGTATGGGACTATTGAAAATTATTACATTGAAACTTATGGGTTAGTGGAAGGTGTAAGACTAGAAGAAGAAAGGAGAAAAAACATAAGCAAAGGACTTATTAGTTTTTGGGATACTGTAGACGATGAATTCAAAAGAGTACATTCTTTAAAAACATCATTAGGGCTTCGCAAGTTTTTAAAGAAGCATGGTTCAGTTAATGAGTACCTGCTTGATAAGTTAGGACCGGAGAAATTCAAAGAAAGGCAAGATAGCATGAAGCATAACCAATCTGTTTCGGGTAAACGAAGGTGGGCACATATGTCAATTGCTGAAAGAGAAAGCTTAAAGCAAAAGAAACGTGATACATATAAGAAATTTATAGAGTCTATGTCAACAATAGAATATCAACAATACAAAGCTAAACACTCAGGAGAAAATAACCCAATGTATAATATGGGCAAATTAGTGAGTGGAAGTAAAAATGGAAGAGCTACACAGTGGATTGCACATCTTCCCAATGGTGATAGATATTATTGTGATGGGACGTTTAAAGCGTTCTGTAGAACTGTATTAAGAAAATACAAGCCACACCCTCATAGAAAGTATATGGATGAAATATTAAAATACGACACTCCAGTTTTTGGTTGGTATTTTAAAAGAGTAGATAGAGATTTTGATTATCTCGCAGAAAAATACATAAAATATGAAAAGTAAAAAGATTAAAAGTATTAGAATAATTCACGCCCCAACTATAAAATATTCTGTCAATGTACAGGATAATCATAACTATTTTTCGACCGGGGATATATTATCTAAAAACTGTATCATTGTAGATGAAGCTCAGAACGTAACAGCAGAACAGATGGAAATGATCGTAACTCGTATTGGACTTAGAAGTAAAATGATTGTATGTGGTGACGATGGTCAAGTAGATCTAAGAAGAAGCGGAGATTCTGGATTTAGATTTCTCTACAATGCTGCTAATAAGATTAAAAGCCTTGCAGCTGTATCTTTACTTCAAAACCACAGAGATCCGATTGTAGATGATCTTATTGATTTATATGAGGCAGAAGAGCAAAACAAAAAGAAGTAATGCAATTTACAAAGGAACAAATAGAAGCAGCTGTAAAAGCTAAAGGTTATGAGTGGTTTAGAAACGGAGACTATAATCTTAATATTGTTGGTGTTAGGAATAGTTGTACAGATGATAAAGTAACCAACAAATTTGATGATTGGGTTACAGTTTCATATAAAGAGAACGGAAACTGGAAATACAACGAGTTCGTAGCTACGACAGATCCTGGAAAACATTGGGCTGAGAATCTGTTGAACTCTGATGGAGTTGCAGTTTTAGTACCAGGTCAATACAGAAGCTCATATAGAATAGGCTTACACCAAGGTAAGTACGAAGCTCTCAAGCAAGTAAAAGCTGTAAAAGTTTATCGTGATGATAATTTAGATCTTACGTACGATGAATATGTAAGTAGCATCCAAGAAGGTATTTTTGGAATAAACATTCACCGTGCTAGTCAATGGGGAACATCAATACAAATTGATAAATGGAGTGCAGGATGTAATGTCATAGCATCTAATACAGATTTTGCTAACTTTATGAAACTATGTAATGCTTCAAGATTCATTTGGGGTAACAGTTTTACTTACACATTAATCGAAAGCTCAGATATTATTTAATGAAACACGTTCAGTCATATACAGAGTTTATTAACGAAGGGTTTTATAAGAGACCAGGTAAATCATACCATGGTCGCAAAATTGCAGTCTTTGATCTTGACGATACTATTGTTGTGTCAAAGGCAAAGATTAAAGTTTGCGACCATGATACTGGCGATTGTTTTGAACTAACTCCAGAGGAATATAATGAATACGAAAAGGCACCTAGCCATAAGTTAGACTTCAGTCAGTTTAAAGATTTAGAAATCATGAAAGCTGGAAAGCTTATTGATTACTATTTGAAAATACTAAAGACAGCTTACAAATCTAAAGTAGCAGTAGGCATAGTAACAGCACGCGATGATAAGGAGATGATATTTCGTTGGCTAAGTGAACATCTTGGGATATACATTGACAAATCACTAATTTTTGCAGTCAATGACCCAGTTCATGGTTATCGTGGTAGTATTGCAGATCGTAAGAAACTTGCATTTGAAGAAATAATTGACATGGGTTATACTGATATTCAATTTTACGATGATGACCGTGCTAATCTAAAGCTGGTTAAGAGTTTAGAGAAAGAACATCCTGGTGTAGAAATTATGGCAGTAAGAGCAAATAAGAGAATATCTATAGCATAAAAATCTCATATCTCTCGTAAAGTTCAACAGTTTGTCATTTTATAGTTGTATTAGTATATGTGTCACAAACTATGACATCAATATGACACCATGACAATGTGCCATGACATTTAGTGGTAAAATCATATAATTTTATGAATTACTACGTATTTGACAGTTTGGTACGGTTTTGATAAGTATTGTATATAATTGGAAATAGTTCCAGTTATAGCACAATAAAAAATTCAAAGTTATGTACAGCAAATTCAATACATTTTTCCCGAACATTGCATCGGTAGATCAAATCTTCGAAAGCTTTAATGAGATGTTCGATGAAGCAAAGACAACATTAGAAGGTAAAAATTGGTATGAAGTTAAATCTTCATTCACAAAGGCACCATTCGACTATGACATCGTTACAGATGAACTTTTTCATCTTCTTACAGTTTCAGTTCCTGGCTTAACTAAAGAAGCAGTTGTGGTTACAGTCGCCGATGGTAAGCTTAATGTTAAAATTGAAGCTGGAGAATCTCTTTGGACAAGATCATCAGATCGTAAATTTAGTCTACCTGAAGATGCTTCACTTGAAGGTATCGTGGCAGATGTAAAAGACGGACTTCTAACTGTTAAGATTTTAAGAGTTGCAAAAGAAGTTAAAGAAATTAAAGTTCTGTGAAACTGTCTTAACATAATACCATATAACTCATAAATAAACAAAAGTATCATGGAAGAAGTAGGACAACTAAACCAATCACAAGCGGTTAATGTATTAATTCAAGCAGTACGAATTGCACAGGCTAAAGGCGCATTTACATTAGATGACGCAGAAATGGTAAACAAAGCTATTAAAGTATTTGTTCCAGCTGGAGATCCAGCATTAAATGAAGAAGCCAATGCTGAAGTACCTCAGGCAACTACCTCAGTTAGTAAAACTGAAACAGTTGAGCCAGTTCTTGAAAAAGTAACTGCCGATATTGCAGGAAACTAAGAATTGTTAGTTTTGATTATGTTAAACGAGGAGCTTATTATGAGTTCCTCGTTTTTCAGTTGATAGATAAACAAATGGAAAACTTTGCAGTAATAATACCAACAAGAGGTGATAGACCGAAATTCTTAGCACAATCCAAAAAGCTTATCGGTAGACAAACACTCCAACCAAAAGAAGTAATTTGGATGGATTATGTACCTGAAAGTCAACATAAAGATATTTCTCAGCGTTATAAAAGAGGCGTAGAAAAAGCAACTGCTAAAAGATATGAGTTTGTTGTTTTTATGGAGGATGACGATTGGTACCATCCACAATATTTAGAATGGCTTATTGAGTCGTGGAAAGCTAAGAAAAAACCAGATTTTTTTGGTGTCGGTGAAACTTATTACTATCATCATAAGATTGATGGGCTACAGCATATGAAGCACCAAGGTAGAACCAGTATGTTCTGTACACTTGCTAAATTACCTTGGAAGATATCATGGCCCAAAGACTTTAACCCATTCTTAGATATGCACATATCTAAGAATGCAAATGTAGTAACGATAATGTTTCCTATAGCACAAGCTTATGCTATAGGCATTAAGCATGGCATTGGTAAAACTGGTGGTAGTGGACATAACGCCTCGAATAACTATAAGCTTGGTGGTAATAGAGCATGGTTCTATAATCAAGTTACAGCAGATAGAAATTTTTATGATTCTATGCTAGATGATATGAAAGAACCAGCATCTAATACATTTAGCCCTGGAGTTAAGATTAAAAACAACAATATCCCTAAGATAAATTCAAGATCAAGGAGGAAGATAATAACTACAAACTCACCACATCCACAATTATCTAAGAGATTATTTAAAGCTAAGCCAATTCGTAGATAATAATGAAGCGTAGAAGTATAAAGGCAGTATCTGTATCGAATGCCCAAAGAGTTAGAGTCAACTCAACTCATCGTATTATTCCTATAAACACGCGTAACATTAATCTTCAATCTGTTCGTATTCCAAAGCCATATATTCCTATTGTAGTTGAAACGATATCTGCACTTATAGATTTTAAAAGTATACCTGGAACATCAAAGATAGCCTTTATGTTTTTAACACTTGAAAGTTTACATCAGGGCGCTAGATGGCATAAATTTCTATCTGATGGTAAAGACAAATGTACTGTGTATTCTCATCCAAAATATCCTGAATATGTAAAACAGCAGTTCTTAACAGATAGTATTATACCCAATTTAGCCCAAACTAAATGGGCTGGACTTGGTTTAGTAAAAGCCACTAATAACCTATTGCTTGAAGCATTGAAAGACCCTGCTAATAAATATTTCATGCTTCTTTCTGAGAAATGTATGCCGCTGTATGATTTTGATTATATTTACGACAAAATTACACAGAAGAAGAAATCTTGGGTATTTCATTATAAGTGGAATAACATACAGCAAAATGTTAATCGTTATAACTCCTTAATGCAAGTAAAGACTAAATTCAAAGATCCTTTGAATTTTACCATTGGTGAGTTCTATAAACAATCTCAATGGATGCTTCTTAATCGTTCCCACGCTGAACTTATAGCTAGGAATATGACATTGACAAATCAATTCTATAAAACGTCTGCACCAGATGAACATTTTTACATTAACATACTTAAGAATAAAGTACCGATGTTCCATACAGAAAATATTAACCACCCAATAACATTTGTCAATTGGACAGATAGCAATGTAGGTAATCATCCGGTAGAATATCAATCAGTTCACTTAAAAGATATAAAGAATGCGAACGCGGCTGATTACTTTAAACAGCCAGTCTCGAATCAGCATAAAGAATCTCATCTTTTTATGAGAAAAGTACCACACACAGCAACAATACGAGACTAATGAGAAAGTTAGGATTTATACATATTACTAAAACTGCTGGTACAAGCATAGAAGATATTGCAAACGCTGCTGGTATAAAATGGGGAAGATTTGATCCTACATATGGACCTTGGCATCAATTGCCAAGTCGTAAAGATCAAAATATCTTTAAGAATAAAGACTGGTTTATGGTTGTAAGAAATCCGTATAGTAGAATCATATCAGAATTTCATTGTAAGTGGGGCGGAGTTGGGAAAGACGTAAATCAATACAATATAACTTCATTCAATCAGTATATAGAGAATGCTATTAAGACCAGGGCAAATCACCCAAGAGGAGATCATTACACACGCCAGCATTTATATGTAAACGCAGTACCTGGACTAAATGTATTAAAATTTGAAAACCTAGCTGTAGAGTTCAAAGACCTAATGCTTAAATACGACATTAAGCTATCTTTAAATAAGAAGAATAATTCATCAGCTTCTCATAAGAGATTCACAGTGACAGACTTAGGCAGAGAGTCAATAGCCTTAATCAACAGAATATATGCAGTTGACTTTAAAGAATTTAATTATAGGATGTTATGATAATTAGCGAGAAATATAAATTTATAATCTTGTCAGTTCCAAAAACTGGGAGTACAGCTATGCAGCACATGTTTAAAGTGGCATTAGATGATGAAGTACGGTGCGTCTACAGGAATAATACTAGTGGAGTTAAGCTAAGGAAGCATATTACCGCAACAGAATTAAAAGCTAAAGTTGATAATTATGATTCTTATAAGAAAATTGCAGTGGTAAGAAATCCATGGGACTATGTAGTATCTTGGTATGCATATACTAGGAGATTACCAAAAGAACATCCTAGATCAAGTGTGGATAAAGATTTCAATGAGTTTGTTAAAACTATGAAGCATGTTTGGTTTAACTATCCAGAGCCTTCTAGGAGGAAAACTTGGAATATAACTCAAATGTCATTTATAAGTAATAATGCTAATAAGATTTTAGTAGATGCAGTTATTAGATTCGAAGATTTGCGCAAAGACGGCATATCAAAGACAATGAATAAACTTCTTAATATTGATTTAGGAGAAGACGTAATTAAGAATGATTCTCAGCGCTCAGAAGATTACAGAGATTACTATAATCAGGAAGCCATAGAAATAGTAAGAAAAGCAATGTCAATAGATATTACAACATTTGATTATGAATACTAAAAATTAAACCAAATAAAATGAAAACTTACAAGAATGTAGACATACACTATCTCGCTTATATTGAAGATGATGTAGAAATTGGTGAGGGGACTAGTATAGGCCCATTCTGTATCGTTAGAAGTGGAGCTCGTATAGGAAAATATTGCAAATTTACAGCATACTGTGAAATAAGAAATAACGTACTGATTGGCGATTTTACTACAATGGGGAGTAGGTGTACTATATCTGCCAATGCATCTATAGGTTCTAATACTACCATCAAATACGGATTTGTATTAACTGACACACCTGATCTCAAAGAAGGTAATGTCAAAACAGTAGAAGGAATAGGTGATGGTGTATTGATAGGTGCTAATGTAACTTTAATGCCAGGCTTTAGCATTGGTAATAATTCTATCATAGGAGCATGTACTCAAGTAAGATCGCATGTAAGTGATAATGAAATCTGGTTTGGATCTCCAGCTAAATTCTATAAGAAGAATGATTAAAGAAGATAAATGGATGTCATCTTTTTATGGTGAAGCATGGCATACTATTGATGAATCTCCGAATGAAGAAGATTTTATTGCTCCCGGTCTATACGAATGGAAGATTAAGTCAACTGATGCTAATGACATTAGTAGAGCTCAAGCATTAAATTTTGAATTAGTAGAAATTCAGGTAGAATTCAAAACTTCAGTTTTACCTACTATTAAAGATCATACGATAAGAATAGCTAAATTATCTGACATACCAGTCATTTTGGAAATAACTCATCGATGTTTTTTAGAAGATGATTCATTTCAGAGTCGCTTTAAAAATAAAACTTATTTTACTACTGAGCAAGCAATGGCGTATTATGAAGCTAGCATTGTTAATTACTTTGATCATCCTGGTAGTTTTAGCTCTGTTGCTGAAATAGATGGGGAAGTCGTTGGATATTATATGATGGTACACGTTGAAGAAAATACATATCGAGGAATTATGTCTGCTGTTTTGCCTAATGCTCGTCGTAATCAACTTCATATTAAAATGCAACATCATTGTTGGGGAGAGGTTGGAAAAGAGCTAGATGTTATCAATAAAACCCAACTTAGTAATTTAAAGGTACTTAAGAATCATATAAGAGAAAAAAGAGAGCTAACTGCTATCGATTATATCTTTCTTAAAAAAATACAATAAATATGAGCTTATTGCAACTAAATACTTAGATATGGCCACACAGAAACACAATCCGTACGCATTAGTAAGAATGTTTGAAGAAACTGTCGCAGCATATACTGGAGCACCTTACGCTGTTTCTGTTGATAGCTGTACAAATGCACTCTTTTTAGCATGTAAATTCTTAGAAGTTAAAGATGTTACAATTCCATCTAAGACCTATTTATCAGTACCACAATCTATTATGCATAGTGGTGGTAATGTAATATTTGATAAGAGATCATCTACAAATCATTGGAGGGGAGTTTATCAACTTAAGCCATACCCGATATACGATGCTGCTAAAAGACTTACATCAGATATGTATATATGTGGCTCTTTTATGTGCTTATCATTTCATATTAAGAAACAATTAGCAATAGGTAAGGGTGGAATGATTTTATGTGATAATGAAGAAGCGGTAGAATGGTTTAAGAAAGCTAGATACGAAGGTAGAAGTGAGAAGTTTTACAAAGAAGATGACATCGATATGCTAGGATGGAACATGTATATGACTCCACAGCAAGCTGCTCATGGTTTAGCATTGATGCAAAATTATCCAGATAACAATAATGATTCAGAAGAAGTTTGTGGTTATAGAGATCTAACTGAATTTAAAGTATTCAAAGACTGTGAAATAATAGAGTAATGGATAAAGTTTGGCTAAATAACAAGCATAAGATAATTCAAGTATTTCTTCCGAGTATAGACTTTTTTATCAACAAAGTAATTAACAGTGAACATTTTGTATATGTTAAAGTTAATCACGGTTGGTGGGATAATGTTCTTAGAGGTATTAGCAATCCAAAAGTTGGTGGCTTTAAATTTAGAAAAAAACGACAAGAATGGTATAGTGGAGTTAAACATAACATTTTTAAAAAACAATACGATAAGTGGGTTGAGATCCTGAAACATTATGATACACAATCAGAAAACCTATTAGTAGGTGTGTCTCATACCAACGGTATTGCTGATTACACAAGATCGCTTGAATATAGCAAAACTACAATCAACATAATTAAAGATTGGAATCCTGGTAGGACATATTATCATGGTGGACTATTTAGACATTATGTAATTCTTGATGAAATGAAACATTTGATAGAAGCTATAAATGTTTCGGGAACACGAGTTCATTTTGTAGGGCCAAGTTATACTTCTGTATATAGTAAATTATTTAGAGATTTTAATCATGTATGTGTTAAGCATAAAAATGGTGCAAACGATATTAGCACAATATTGAATAATATAAAGCGTAATAAGAGTGGTAATGATATTATTCTTGCATCATTTGGAGATTCAGAATCTTTACTTATAGATTTTTGCTTTGATGAAAATATATCTATGATAGGTATTGGTCGTGCTATCGACTATATGTTCAAAGACGAGATAAATAATAAACAAGTGTGGTTCACGACAGATCATGAAGTACTTAAACAAAATGTATTAAAATGGAGAAAATGTTTGTAGAAAATAGAGGTCATGTATATAATCATGCTGGGTTTAGTTATCGTGGATGGCATTCTGAAGAAAATATACGTGTTAATCGTAAGCTTGCTGAAGAAGTACACAATGGACAGATTGTAGAAATAGGCGTGTTTGGAGGTGCTAGTATATTTAGCATTATTGACATTTGTATTAAAAATTCTACAAAAATTACTGGCATAGATCCATGGGAACTTCTAGTTCCAGCCGACGAACATGGTAGTAAATTATCTAATGTAAGATTTAGAAAAGAAAATCTCGAAGACGCTCATAATAACTTACAGATGATATGTGATGAATTAAATTATAACGAGCACGTAAAGCTTATAAAAAACTTTTCACATTTAGGGGTAAATCAATTTGAAGATAAATCAATAGATCTTCTGTATATCGACGGCGAGCATACTTATAACGCAGTAACTTTAGATTTGAATCTATGGTTCCCGAAGATGAAGGATGGTAGTACGATTTGGGGTGACGATTTCTGGAAAGGTGGTGTAAAAAAAGCAGTTGCAGATTTCTGTAAAGACAAAAATTTAAAATTTATAAAGGACAAGAATTCATTTATAATAAGATTATAATTATGATAAGTCATAAGCATAGATGCGTGTTTATACATATACCAAAAAACGGTGGTACTAGCATAGAATCAGCATTATGCAGATGGAATTTAACACCTAGCAATTATGTTGAATTGATGGGTTCTAAATATCACTCTAAACATCATACACTTAGATCAATTAAAAAAGATTTACGAGATAAGTATTTTACATTTGCGTTTGTAAGAAATCCTTGGGACCGTGCTGTAAGCTTATACTCATATTATAGGGGTGGAGGTAATAAGAAGAGTGATCTTCGTATAGTAGATAAGATTCCAGCAGATTTTAAAACTTTTGTTATGAGTACGTGGAATATAATACCACAGAGCCATAGAAAAGAACAGTTCACTTATATTAAAGCAGATGATAAGATCAACGTAGATTACATCTGTAAGTTTGAAAATATGAATGAAGATTGGGAATACATTGCGCATAAATTAAAAATAAATGAAAAACTTCCACACATAAGAGCATCAAAGCATCTGCATTATTCTACTTATTATGACGATGAAACTCGAGAAGTGATTAGTAAAAGATATGCAAACGACATAAAGCTGTTTAAGTATAAATTTAAAAATTAAAGTAATGGTAAAGATTATTTGGATGTGCTGGTTTCAGGGTGAGGATGACCCTAACATGCCAAAGATAAATAAAGTATGCATTGAAAGATGGAAACAGTTGAACCCGGATTGGGACGTGAGAATTATTTCAACAGATACGATAGCTGAATATGTACCCAGATTTTTTAAAATAGTTAAACAGAGTAAAAACAGATGTTTAGCACATCAAGCCGATTTATTGAGACTGTTATTATTATCAAGATATGGTGGAGTTTGGGTTGACGCTAGTGTTTATCCAATGTTACCACTAACTGAATTTTACGATAGCATTATGAATGATACTGGATTTTTTACATATAGATTTTTTAAAAGAGGTGGCTATCGTACAAAGAAACTTGAAACTGTAGTATGGTTTTTATGCACGGACCGCCCAAAACATCATTTGATAGATAAGTGGAAAAACAAATTCATTGAGAAATACAAAAATAAGAAAAACTTCCAGTATTTTGAATTTGGTCATAGTCTTACTGAATTATACGATACAGATGATGAAGTTAAGTATACTGTTGATAATATGATACAGATAAATCAGAGTATACCTCATTCTGCTTGTAAGAGTGTAACTAATAGGAGAGGGTCTTTTATGTATAAAAGACCTAGTTTAAAAATTACAGAGGTATGAAAATCTGGGCATACGCTATATGTTGGAATGAGGCTAAGATGCTTCCATATTACCTAAGACATTATTCGCAATTTTGTGAAAAGATTATCATTTATGACAATGGTTCTAACGACGGTTCTCAGCAAATTATAAGAAATCATCCTAAAGCTGAATTAAGAACTTACGATACAGGTGGAAAAATCAAAGATGAAGTTTATCTGCAGATTAAGAATAACTGTTGGAAAGAATCGAGAAGTAAGGCAGACTGGGTAATTGTAGGCGATATTGATGAAATAGTTTATCACTCAGATCTACCAAAGTTTTTAGATATTGCTGGGAATGTTCATTCTATTTTCACTCCAGGTGGCATAAACATGGTCGCAGATAAATTTCCAACTACTACAGGTCAAATTTATGAAGAGGTTAAGACTGGTACTCTTCATCCTGGAAGCTGTAAGCCAATGATATTTGATCCGAATCGTGTTACTGAAATTGCATTTGATCCTGGATGTCATAGTGCATCTAAAAAACAAATCACTGGCAAGATGTGGCATTGGAAGCATAAGTATACAACCGTCCACCAGTCTCCTATTAAAGTGCTTCACTTTAAGTTTATGGGACCTGAATATGTAGTTAGTAGATACCGACAGTTAGGTGAAAGATTGAGCGAATTGAATAAGAAGAGGGGTTGGGGATTTCATTATTTAAAGGGCAAACAACAAATACTAGCAGAATATAATAAGATTAAACAAGCTGCAACCTTAGCAATATAACTGTTATGAATATTCAAGGTAAAGTCTGGGGACTAACTCAGCATCTATTTGCACACAACGATGTAAGCATCCATCGTGTAGAGATTAAAGCTGGTGGCTTTTGTTCTAAGCATAAGCATGAACATAAGTGGAACGCATTCTTTATAGAATCAGGAGAACTTGAAGTTGCTGTATGGAAAAATGATTATGATCTTACCGATAAGACCTTACTTAAAGCTGGTGAAATTACAAAGGTACCACCTGGAGAATTTCATAAGTTCCACAACACATCTACTAATACTTGTATTGCATACGAAATCTATTGGAGTCAATTAGATGAAGGTGACATAGTAAGGGTAGACGTTGGTGGAACATCAGAACAATAATGACATCTGTTAGTCACAGACGTCACATTCTAAAGACTCTAACTTGGAGGTTGGTTGGTACCATAGATACAGTTCTTTTAGCCTGGCTAATAAGCGGTGATCCTATGATAGGATTAAGCATTGGTGGCGTAGAGATAATAACTAAAATTGTATTGTACTACTTACATGAAAGAGTTTGGTAT
>Ga0307928_10001415_pt1 | contig 18173 bp, 21 predicted proteins | sample AceLakmetagen232_FD_201815 | JGI IMG/M metagenome (GOLD analysis project Ga0307928, IMG submission 201815) | Saline water microbial communities from Ace Lake, Antarctica - #232 | ecosystem: Environmental > Aquatic > Non-marine Saline and Alkaline > Saline | place: Antarctica: Ace Lake... | reverse complement strand
CCCTGGGATTACGAGCCGCCCAGACCGGCAAAAAAGCCCAGGCGGTGGCCGGTGATCACACCTGAGCTGCATGACGCCATTAAACACCTGTACCAGACCAAGTCCGGCAGTAGCGGGGCGGTCCAATTATTTGCTCAAAAAAAGGGCCTGCCCCGCTGGAAGATCACCCGCTATGCCCAGGAACAGGGGTGGTCGGCAAAGCAGAAAAAAGAGCCGAACTGGTCTGAAAAAGAATTACATATCTTGAGGACTAGCGCCCACCACTGCCCGGAAGTGGCCCTCCGTAAGCTGAAGGCGGCCGGGTATAGCCGGTCCCTGGTGGGCATTGTTTTAAAGCGCAAGCGGATGCGCTACCTGCAGGACTTTGTGGGTGATGGCCAGAGCGCCACATCCCTGGCCATGTGCCTGGGAGAGGATATCCATTTTGTCACCAATGCGATCAAAGCAGGGCAGTTAAAGGCCATCCGGCGTCAGCAGAACCGCACCCCCCAGCAGGGCGGTAATGCATTCTTGATCCGGAGCAACCATGCCCGGGACTGGATTATTGAAAATGTACACATGATCGACCTGCGCAAGGTGGACAAATACTGGTTTGCCGACCTGATGGCTAATACCCATTAAGGTAGAAGGCTGAAGTAGAGCCTAATCAACCTAAAAAAGGAGATAAAAATGACAATGAAAACAAAAGACGGCCACTGGATCGATTCCGCCGGATGCGCCATTCCGCCAAAATACGTCAAACCCGTGGATAAACGCCGGGACGCCCTGGTGGAAAAATTAACCAAACGCGCCCGGAAGATCAGCGCCGAGCTCGTAGCGTTCCGCGCCCTGGTCCTGGCCGATGTGGAAGGCTACCTGCAATACATAGCAGATCACTACCAGGTCAACGGCCGCAATAAAGAGGGTAATAAGCAGCTCACCAACTTTTCCAACAACATTAAACTTGAGGTGCGCGTGGCCAAGCACATCGAATTTGATGAACGGCTGGCCCTGGCCAAAACCATCATCGATGACTGCATCCGGCGATGGTCCGACGGGGCCAACGACAAGATCATGCTGCTCATCGACGAAGCATTCAAAGTGGACAAAAAGGGCAATATCGACCGGGACCGGGTGCTGTCCCTGCGCAAGCTCAAGATACGGGATAAAGAATGGACCAAGGCCATGGACATCATCGCCGAATCCATGGTGATTGTGGGCGCCCGGACCTATGTCAAATTTTCCGCGAAAGTCGCCTCCGGGGCCTGGGTATCGGTGCCGCTGGATATCGCCGGGTGCTGAAAAAAAGTGAAAAGTGAAAACCGAAAAGTGAGAAGTTCAGGCAGAGCGAAGCGATACCACAACTTTTCACTTCTCACTATTCAATTTTCAATAGTGAAGGACACAGTCTGAAAATATGCCGCATGTAATTGACCATATTGATATTGACGATCTGCCGGAAGATTGCCGGCAGCTCGCCGATATCATCGGGCTGGACGCCCTTATGGCCCTGTCTGAGCGATTCGGCGGGGACCGGGTGTATATCCCGATGCCCGCCCGGCTGGGGATCCCCGCCAGAAACAGGGAAATCCGGGAAGCGTTTAATGGTGGGAACTTCAGGGCGCTGGCCGCTAAATACAATCTCACGGAACGCTGGATACGGGTGATCGTGTCCGGCGATGATGACGATGCCCCCACCGGGGCTGGGAAAACCCGTTACGAACAATTAAAACTCTTCTAACCGGGCAGGCCTGCCCCTACCACCCCCCCCATCTTTATCCGGCGATCCTGCCGATATCAAAAAACAAAAGTTGAAGTAAACTACTGTAGTGCTTCGGTTGGCACCTCTGAATATTTCCTCCTATAACGTTCCCAGACAGGGCGAGGGCGGCCCTTGAACCACGGCCCCCGACACCCATGACCCGATACCGAGGAACGGACCCCCGAATGATTAAAGAATTGACCGATATTGTGATCGACCCCGGCCACGGTGGCGCAGATTGCGGTGCCGTATGGGGCTATACCGAGGAAGATGATCTGAATCTGGCTATTGCCAATGACCTGGTCCAGGCCCTGTCCAGTATGGGCAGCCAGGTGGTGATGACAAGGCGCGATGACGTCACCGTGACCCTGCGCGATCGGGTAAAGATAGCCAATACCCTGGATGCCCGGGCGTTTGTATCGATCCACTGCGATGCATTCCACACCACTACCGCTAGCGGCATGAGCGTACATATCTGTCCGGGCAGCAAAAAAGGCCGCGCCCTGGCTGAGCATATCCAGGGCTGCCTGATGGCCGCATTCCCGGGCCACTACCACCGGGGTGTTATCGAGTCTGATTTTTATGTGCTGAAACATACCCGGATGCCGGCGGTGCTGGTGGAGTGTGAATTCCTGTCAAACCCGACCACGCGGGATTTTCTAAAAGACCCGGGCCACCAGTGTGAGCTGGCCCTGGCCATCGCCCGCGGGGTCTTTATCTCAAACTTTTAAGGAGGCAAAATGGATACCAAGTCCGCAATCAAAAGCAAAACCATTAATTTTAACGTTATTCTCCTGGCCGTGATTTCGGTCATGGCCGGTTTCGGCATCGATGTGCCGGATGCAATCTATCAGGCATTGCTCGGTATCATCCCCCTGGGGAACATCTTTTTGAGGTTTGTCACTAAGGGGACCATCACATTGGCCCGTGGGGGCAGCCAGAGCGGCAAAATAAAGCCCTTTCTCATGGTTCTATGTCTCTGTATAGCCGTTATGGTCTCGGCCGGTATCGGGCTGATGGGCTGCTCAGGGACCCAAACCGCCACCGGGCAGATATCATCTCAAACCGGTGATCCTCAAACAATTGCCCTGGCCGCCTATGCCGACGCCCAGGACCTCTATATTGCCGCCGTTGAAATTTACCTGCCATATCAGGCAACGATCGTTAAATCGGACCCTGCTCTGAATGATAAAATCATCCATTATTTCCGGGAGGCCAATAAAATACTCAATGACTGGGACGCCCTGGGCGGTGTGTCAGCCGCCCAAAGGTCCAGCTTTACGGATTATATCCGTCAAATAACCTTGTTGGTCGCCAGATAACCGATCGCCCAATAGAGGGAATAACAGACAAGCTAAATTACAGGAGTGAATCATGAATGAGGTTACAGCGGTGGCCATCGGCATCAATATGATCTGCGACATTATCGAGACGGTGCGGGCCAGGACGGGCGTCACCATTACGCCTGATACGATTTCGGAGTACATTTCAGAGCAAAAGGCCCGCCGGGATGAGCTGAACCGGCAACTCGGCATTGGTGATTAGCAATTAGCTTTTAGCTAACAGCTTACCGCTAACAGCCTTCAGCCTTCAACCTTCAACCTAAACAGACCTCGGAGAAATAGATGGACGCGATATCTATGGACCTGGCAACGGCCATTATGCAAATACTCGGATTACCCGGGATGGTCTTCATTATCTGGCATTTCGACAACAAACGGGATCAGCGCAAAGAGGAGCTGCGTCGGGACGAAATCGCAGAGCGGGAGAAAGCCCTGGCCCTGACGCTGGCACAATACCGGGAGGATGTGGGCAAGATCCGGCATCTGTATGAAAACAACGCCCGCCTGGTGGATGATTACAGCGCCACATGCAGCCGCCTGGAACATCTTTACAGCGAAACCATTTCGGTGATCTCCCTGAATACCCAGGCCCAGACCACCCTGGCGGAGACCATTAAGGGCAACAAGTTCTGCCCCCTGATAAGGAAGGAGACCGGAGGCTTATGATCCTGGAACGGGCCGCCATGCGCGGCAAACTGGCGGAAAAGAAACAGGCTGCAGCAAGCCTCAAGCTGCGCATCGAGGGCCATTGCCGGCTGATCCGGGAAGGGCTGAACACGGCCCTGACCCCTGTGGCGGATCTGGAAGTACCGCTGATGGCCGGTCAGATGGATGCCCTGGTCATGGCCTGGGGAGAGATGACAGCCATCTCCCTGGACATTGCCCGTCTGGAAAAGGAGCTGGCATAAGATGGCGGTAAAAGGGGACCGGGCAAAACTCTATGACGTTGCCATGCGGATGTACTCCGACGGGGCCAGCCTGACGGATATCGAGGCCACGCTGGGCGTATCCCGTCAGACCCTGTCTGCATGGAAAGCCGATACCCGGCGGCCGGGTGATGATCAAGACCTGTGGGACAAAGGCCGTGCCCAGAAAGAAGACGGGGTACAGCGGATATTAAACCTGTATTACCGTGAGCTGGGTGCCCTGGAAGAGCAACCGGCGGGCAGCCTGTCCAGTACCCAGGTGGACATGATCTCCAAGCTGGGGGCGCTGGTGATGAAGTGGGAACAACGGGAAAAAGCGATCCGGCGCCAGGCGTTTGAGGATGCGGCTAAAACCGTTGAAAAATCCGCGAAGAAAGCAGGCCTGTCCGATGCGGCGGCCAATAAAATACGCGCTGAAATATTGGGGATTGCAAAATGAAAGGCTGGGCCGGTAAGGAAAATCGCGATTTGAGAACGCCGGGTATCTGTCCGGACGTTTTTCTGCCCTATCAGAAACGCTGGGCCGCGGACCTGAGCCCGGTGAAGATGATGGAAAAATCCCGGCGCATTGGTTTGTCGTGGGCCGAGGCCGGTGAAGACGCCCTGCTGGCGGCCAGCGAAAACGGCATGGATGTGTTTTACATCGGGTACAACAAGGACATGGCGCTGGAGTTTATTGACGATAGCGCCATGTGGGCACGGTTTTACAACCAGGCCGCCGGCGAGGTGGAGGCATTCATCTGGGCGGATGAAGGCGCGGAAAAAAAGGACATTCAGGCATTCCGGATCAAGTTTCCATCGGGCTTTAAAATCGTGGCCCTGTCCTCACGGCCGGCCAACCTTCGCGGTAAACAGGGCAAGATCGTCATTGACGAAGCGGCCTTCCATGACGACCTGGCCGGGTTGCTTAAAGCGGCCATGGCCATGCTTATGTGGGGCGGCCGGGTGGTGATCATATCCACCCACAACGGTGATGACCACCCCTTTAACGAACTGATCAACATGGTCCGGGCCGGGAAGAAACCCTACAGCCTGCACCGGGTAACCATTGATGACGCCCTGGAACAAGGGCTTTATGAGAGAATCTGTTTGCGTCTGGGCAAGCCCTGGAGTGAAACGGATCAGGCGGGCTGGCGGACATCCTTGTTTGATTATTACGGTGACGACGCCGATGAGGAATTGCTGTGCATCCCGGCCATGGGCGGCGGTGCCTATCTCACCCGGATGATGGTCGAGTCGTGTATGCATGATGAGATCCCCGTGCTGCGGTGGAAGCCGCCGGCAAAGGACTTTGTCCACTGGGGCGATGTGTCCCGGTACAAGGAAATGGCGGACTGGCTGGACGGCGAGGTGTTGCCGGCGATCACCGCCAAGGCGGCCAATGACCTGAAAAGCTGGTTTGGCGAGGATTTTGGCCGCACCTGCGATTTGACGGATATCTGGCCCCTGCAGGAGATGCCGGGCCTGACCTACTGGACGCCCTTTTTACTGGAGTTGCGGGACTGTCCGTTTACCCAACAGGAACAAGCCTTGTTCTATGTCGCGGACCGGTTGCCCCGGTTGTGCGGCGGTGCCCTGGACAAAGGCGGCAATGGGGCCTTTCTGGCAGAGCGCGCCATGCAGCGGTATGGCGAGGAGCGCATCCATGAGATCGCGTTCTCATCGGCCTGGTACCTTGAAAACATGCCGCCCATGAAGGCCTGCTTTGAAGACAACACCACGTCCATCCCCAGGGACGCTGATATCCTGGACGATTTCCGGGCCATCCGAAAAATACAGGGGGTTCCGCGGGTGCCGACGGATGCGCGCACGGTGAGCAAGTATGGCGGCAAACGCCACGGGGATTCTGCCGTTGCCAAATGCCTGGCGGTGTATGCGGCGCGGACGTTTGGCGCATCTTATGAGATAGAATACAAATCCACGGGCCGTAAGCGGGCGTCTACCCGCACAGAGAGGTTTTTAAATGGCTGAAACGATCAAAAAGCCCGTCATTGACGAAATCGCCACAACGGTTAAAGACATCGATGTTTTCGGCGGGTGGCTGAAACGACTGGAAAACCCGGACCCGGTATTGCGAACGGAAGCGGCCGGCCGGGGATTAAAATTATATGATGAGGTTGCACGTGATCCTCATGCCGGATCGGTTCTACAGACCCGTTATTTGGCCATTGCCGGATGTGAGTGGGAGATCAATCCCGGTGAAGATACGGCCAGGGGTAAGGAGATTGCGGGGTTTCTTGATAAGGAACTGTATAGCATCAATTTTACCCAGGCGCTTCAAGAACTCATGGCCGCGGTGTTGTATGGATATTTTGTGTCTGAAATTATGTGGCAACAAAAAAATGGGCGCTGGCGCCCGGCGCAAATAATGGGTAAGCACCCCCGCCGGTTCTCGTTTGATCTGGATCGGTCCCTCCGGATGCTGACCCCGGAAAACATGATCGAGGGCGAAGTGGTACCGGAACGCAAATTCATCGTATTTTCCTATGGATCCTCGGACAATCCGTATGGATCCGGCCTGGGCCAAAAGCTCTGGTGGCCGGTGTGGTTCAAAAAGCATGGGATTAAATACTGGCTGGTGTTCCTTGAAAAGTTCGGCATGCCAACGGGTGTAGGGAAATATCCACGGGGGACGGATCCGGCGGATCAGGAAAAGCTGCTGGATGCCATCGACGCCATCCAGAACGAAACCGGTATCACGATCCCGAACGATATGGTCATCGATCTGCTGGAGGCCACCCGCGGCGGCAACGTCACCTATGAGGCCCTGTGTGACTATATGGATCAGCAGATGTCCAAAGCGGTGCTGGGCCAGACCCTGACGACACAGGTGAGCGGGGGGGGATCCCTGGCCGCCGGCCAGGTGCACAACGAGGTGCGGCAGGACCTGAAAAAAGCCGATGCCGACCTGTTGTCGGAGGTGTTGAACAACACCCTTATCCGATGGATGGTGGATTATAATTTTGCAGATGTGACCGCATACCCGTCGCTTCGGCTGCGGACGGATGCTGAACAGGACCTGAAAGCATTGGCGGAGCGGGATAAGATTATTGCCGTGGACATGGGCATGGCTAAGCGCATCCCGGAAAAATACATCAGCGAGGCCTACAACATCCCGCTGGCCGAGGAGGGTGAACCGGTGATCGGCGCCGACGAGGCAAAGATTTTTGAGTACCACCTGAAATACGGCACCATTACAATCAACGAAATCCGGGCACGGCAGGGGCTCGATCCAGCACCGGGGGGCGATGTTCTGATCCAGCCGGTGGGCTCTGAAAGCGGCGGAGAATTTGCCGAACGGGGCCGGTTCACCCCGGCGCAAAATGAACTTGAATCACTGGCAACTGCCGGCATCGCCTCGGACCCGTTTGCCGCAAACGAGGGAAAGATCATCTCCGCCGTATTGGCGGCCAGTGACTATGACGATGCCATGGGGCGTGTGCTGGCACTGTATCCGGACATGGACGTTGAGACCGCGTCCGACATGATGGCCCGGTGCCTGGTGGCAGCCGAGGCGTTCGGGAAATATACCGTAAAGGATGAAAATGACGGTTAAGCTTAAACCACTGCCCATGAAAGCGGCCCAGGAATTCTGGAACGATAAGGTTATGATGTCTCCCAGCCAGTTCAAGCGGCTGTCAGATCCGGCCAAATTAAAAGCATTCAGCGTGTCCGGGATTGCAAAAGGGGATGAGCTGTCCACGGTATTCGAATCCATCAAGCGGGCCGTCAATGACGGGATCCCCTTTGCCGACTTTCAGAAATCATGCAAAGAAATTTTTGATCGCCGGGGATGGACCGGTGTTTCAGCCTGGCGGGTGGATAATATTTTCCGCACCAATATCCAGACCGCCTATAACGTCGGTCAGTATAAAGAAATGCAGGCCGTGAAAAAGACCCGGCCATACTGGCAATACAGCGCGGTCAACGACACCCGGACCCGTCCGCTGCATCGTGCATTGGACGGCAAGATCTTTGAAGCGGAGCATGCGTTTTGGGATGTCTGGTACCCGCCCAACGGGTTCCGGTGCCGGTGCGGCGTGACAACGCTCAGCCAGCGCGAAATAGATCGAGATGGCCTGACCATCGAGACAAAAGACCCCACCGGCGGGTTGATCGAACCCAAAACACCCGACGGAATAACCATGCCTGCCAGGCCATTAATGCCGGACCCGGGCTTTTCGTATCACCCCGGGAAAACGGCCTATGGCGGCATTGTTGACGCGGAAATAAAACCGGGCAAATGGCAGGACCTGGATAATCTCAAAGGGCCGTCTGATTTTCACCGGCAAGATATAAAAAATGTGGGCCCCAAAGAGATACCGGCTATGGACGAATCCATGCTGCTGCCCGGCGGCCTTACAGACACCGAATACCGTGACGCATTTATATCGCGGTATGGTGAAGAAAAAGTGGTGACCGATGCGGCCCGCGAGCCGGTGATCTTATCGTTGCGCTCGTTTCTTATCGACAAAACACCGGGGGCCAAAGAGCAATGGAAGTTTAATAAACCGGGCCATGGCCAGTCCATCCCGGTAATGGAGACGGTGCTGACGGCCCCGTACGAAATATGGCTGGCGCCACAGATCAGCGACGCGGGTAAAATCAGGCTGTCCAGGCGTTATATCACATTATGGAAAACCGCAGATAAAAACAAAATCGGCGGGTTCGCCGTATATGAGGTTAACGGGGGTGTGTTTTCAGGCGTTACCTCATTTATCCCGACGACAAAAAAAGGCGGTCAAAATTTAAAATACCTGGAGAAACAGAGGCAGGGGATATTGCTTTATGGCAGAAAGGGCAAGGGCCGGTCCGGCTCACAAACCGGCAACCCGTGACAGTTCAGATCGGGTGGCCCCCTAAGCCACGGATTCCCTGAAATTATTTATACCGGCAAATACCGGGGAAGTCAAATATGAGCGGAATATCTATTAAAATTGATGATACGACCATTATGGCCACGCTGTCCCGTATACGGCTGCACCTGGGGGATATGACCCCGGCCCTGCACGATATCGGGGAAATTGTAAAATCTTCCGTGAAACACAATTTTTCCGCCCAGGGGCGCCCGAAAAAGTGGCCGGCATCCAAACGAGCCAGGGACGAAGGCGGACAGACGCTATCCGATACAGCCCGGCTGCGCAACTCATTCACCGTGGCCGTATCAAATAACAGTGTGGCCGTCGGGACCAATGTGGTTTATGCCCGGGTGCATCATTTCGGTGCCAAAAAAGGCAGCTTCGGTACCTTCCCCGTTACCGTAAAGGCCCACAAACGGAAAGGTAGCCCGGTAAAGGCCCATCAACGATCCGTGAAACTGCCATGGGGGAACATCCCGGCCCGGCCGTTCATGATGCTCCAGGATGAAGACAAGGTGGAAATCAATGCTGCCTTAAACGATTATCTGCTGGGAGATATAAAAAATTAAAAATAATGGGGCTGATTTGACAAAAAACAAGCGACCAGGAGAGCCCAGGCGGCCAAAATAAAGAGATAATATTTTTTGAGGGGGATTGTATGACTAAAAAGCAAACAGTTCGTGTGGCCAAAGTGGGGAATTCTTTTTCCGGGTTTGACAACTGGGTGGAAATTTTCATGGGCGGCCAGCAGATGGACAGCGCCGGGAATAAGCATGACGGGGACTCTATCATCGACAAGGCAATCGAAAATTTTGACCCGGCATATCACGAGGCGCCGGCGGTATTGGGGCATCCCGGAGACGATGCGCCGGCCTACGGGTGGGTGGCAGAATTGAAAAAAGAGGCCGCGGGGGGCGTTAAACACCTGTTTGCAAAGTTTAAGGACGTGGTCCCTGAGTTTGAAGAGATGGTTAAAACCGGCCGGTTTAAGAAGCGATCGGCCTCGTTTTATCCGGACGGCCGCCTGCGGCACGTGGGCTGGCTGGGGGCCATGCCCCCTGCTGTGAAAGGCCTGGCGGATGTGGCGTTTTCCGATGCCGATGACGCCGTTACGTTTGATTTTGCGGAAATCAACCCCTGGACCTGGGGGGCGGTTGCAGATGTTTTTAGGGGCCTGCGGGAATGGCTCCTGGAAAAACACGGCAAGGATACTGCGGACGCCGTTGTCCCGGAATGGCGTATCTCTGACCTTGTCGAAGAAAAAAACAGGGCAATATCGCCCGAACAACCGGGAATAGTGGAGGAAGCTCAAATGAAATTTTCTGATTTTATGGAAGCGTTCAAGTTTTGGAAAAAAATCCAGGATAACCCGGATGTGGATCTCACCGAAACCGCACCCGGAAAACAAATTGCCGGTGCAAGTTTTTCCGAAGCCGACGTGGCAGCGGCCGTGGCCGAAGCCACCGAACAGGCCAAAAAAGAGGCTAAGGCGGAAGCCACCGCCGAATTTACCGAGGCTGAGCACACCCGTAAAAAGGCGGACGCAAAAACCCGGGTTGCCGGTATCATCTCCGGCGGCATCGCCATCGGCACCATTGCCCCGGCCTGGAAGGATATGGGCATGGCACAGTTTATGGAAAATCTGGACTGCGATACCCCCGTCTGTTTTGCGGAAGGATCTGACAAACAGACCGGCCTGGACTGGTTCTGCGGGTTTCTGGACACCTTCCCAAAGCTGGTCAACTTTGCAGAAGTGGCCACGCGGGATAAGAATGTCGACGGCGGTGATGCCGGCGCAAAACTGGAAGCGCTGGTGCTTAAAAAACGGCAGGAGGACAAAGCGCTAAGCTACGGTGCAGCGTTTGCCGAAGTGCAAAAGGGAAATCCGGCGCTGGCCTCCGAATACGCCGCCGATATCACCGGATAACCTTTGAATTTCGAATTATGAATGATGAAGTATGAATGATGAAGTATGAATGATGGATGATGAATTTTGAAAGGAGAATAAATCATGGCAACTGACAACAGACTACTGGATGTCTCCGCAGAAGCGGCGGAGGACCTGTCCAGCGATCAATATCGCTTTATAGTGCTCAACTCCGCGGGCAAGGCCCGGCGGCCGGACAGCGCCGATGAGGTATCCTACGGCATCCTGCAGAACGCGCCCGAATCCGGAGCGGCGGCCGTTATAAGGCTCGACGGTATTTCCAAGCTGGTGGTCAACGCGGCCGTTTCCGTGGGGGATTTTGTCTCCCCGGAGTACGTATCCGCCGCAGATGCGGGCAAGGGGCAGGCCGCCGGGGGCAACTGGAAGGCGGCCCGCGGGGAGGTGGTGCAGGGGGCCAGCGCTGAAGATAACCTGGCGTCTGTACGCCTGGTGGGGCCATTCCCCCAGGGCCTGGGCGTCCTCATCAGCCAGTCTTCCGTGGCCACCATTAACGCCGCCGGCGTGGCCACCTACACGGCGGCCCAGCTCCTGGGCGGTCTGATCCTGCGGGACCCGGCCGGCGGTGCACGCGCGGACGTGACCCCCACGGCAGCCCTGATCATCGCGGGTCTTCCCCAGGCAGGGGTCGGTAACTCGTTTGAGTTTACCATCCGCAACACGGCGGACGCGGCCGAAGCCATCACGGTAACAGCCGGCACGGGGGTGACCCCGTCGGGTACCATGACCATCGGCCAGAACAACTCCAAGCGGTTCTTGTGCGTTGTGACGGCCGCCGATGCGGTGACCATCTACAGCATGGGCACTGTGGTGCACTGATTGATCAAGAGGTAAAGGTAGAAGGTTTAGCCCTGCCTTCAGCCTTCAACCTTTTACCTAATCAACCTGAACAGGATGGCCGCGCATGGCGGCCATGCGATAACATCACCAAAAAACAAGGAGACAAAACATGCCTCAGCCAAGTATCAAAGAGCAAATCGTTGCGGGACCGCTGGCCAATGTGTCCATTGCCTACCGCAATATCGACTATATTGCCGACAGGGTCTTTCCTGTCCTGGACGGCGCGGATCCGAGAGCCAAAATAACCAAATATCAGCGGGGCGCATGGTTTCGGGACGAAGCCGGCATCCGTGCCCCGGGAACACGCGCCCGGCGCGGCGGGTATCCGTTGACATCCGTGTCTATCGCCACTGATGAATATGCCTTTGCCAAAGAGGTGACCGATGAAGACCGCCGTTTTGCAAAAGCCCAGGGCGCTCCCGTGGTGCAGCCGGATCAGGACGCCATCGAATTTGCCACGGATAAGGTCGATCTCAAAAAAGAGCGTCGGGTGGCCGGTTTAGTAACCGACACCACATGGGTGGACGGCAACTCCGGGGGCGCTGATGCGGAGGGCCTGTGGGCCCCGCCCGGGGATACCAATACGTTCCTGGCGGATATGACCACCGGTAAAAAAGCCATTAAGAGCGCCATTGGCCGGCCACCGAACAAGCTGGTCATCGATTACGCCACATACCTTTCCCTGAAAGAGTGTGCGGCTATCCTGGACAAAATCAAATACACCCAGCGGGGTGTTTTAACCAAAGAACTGCTGGCGGCCATGCTGGACCTGGATGAAGTGCTGGTGGGATCCGCCATTTATTCAAGTGCAGAGGAAACCGCCGCCGGAACCGATTTTACCGCCGTGGATATCTGGACGGTAACCGCCGCTAAGGGCATGGGCTTTTTGTATTACGCACCGCCTCGGACGGGGTTGAAAATCCAATGCGCCGGCATGCAGGTCCGTATCGCCTATGAAACCGGCGGCCCTCGTAGAACATCCATGTGGCGGGAGGGAGCCGAACATCAGGATGTTTATGAGGTGGCAGAGGAAACCGACATCGCCCTGGTGGATCTCAACGCCGGTTATTTGTTTGCCGATACCTACGCCTCATAAAACAGGTTGAAGGCCGAAGGTTGAAGGGTGCGCCCCTTTACCCTTCGACCTTAAACCCAATCAAGCCCAAAAGGAGAAATCATGAAAATAAAATATCTTGGCCCCAGCCCGAGCGTGAATGTGGCGCCCTTCGGCCCCCACGTCAAAGGCGAGAGCAAGGAGTACCCGGACGATTTCGGGGAAGAACTGCTTGCCACCAGTGTGCGTCAGCAGTTCGAGGCGGTGGATGATGGTATTATCACACGAACCGGCAAGCGTCTGACCGCCATGACCGTGCCCCAGCTGGAGAGCCTTTGCAAAGAGCTGAAGATAGAGGTCCCTGCCGGTGTCAGAAAAGCCGATCTGATGGCCCTGATCAAAGAAAATACAGCCACGCCGCCCGAAGGAGAATAACCCATGGCTTATTGCGTGCTGACCGACATTGAGCATCAATTGCCTGAAGCCGACCTGGTCGCGTTAACCGATGATGCCGGGGCCGATGCAGTGGACACCGATGTGATGGATCGCGCCATTGCCGATGCGGATGAAGAAATCGATGCACACCTGGCCCTGCGCTATTCATTGCCGTTTTCCGCTACGCCGGATCTGATCCGGAAGTTTAGCGTTGATCTGGCCATATGTAACCTCTATGCCCGGCGGGCACATCTGGAGATCCCTGAAACACGGAAGGATAAATGCAGCCGAGCCCGTCGGATGCTGGAAAAAATAGCCGACGGCAGGATGCGGATAGACGTCCCGGAACCGGCAAAAACAAGCACCGGCGGCATATCCGTGACAACGTCGAAACCCGATCGGGCCTTCAGTATCGGCCGAAGATCGGACGGATCGACCGGCACGCTTGATAATTATTGATAGCGGGCAGGCACAGGGGCCTGCCCCTACAGGAGAGACATGGCATATACCATTGAACAGATTGAAGACGCCTTAATATCGGCCGTGAGCGGCCTTAAAACATCCCTGAATGTAAAGGACCTCAAGACCTACCAGGGTGAGCTGGACAAAAACGACCTTGCCCGGATCACGGCGCGGCTGCCGGCGATATATGTCATATACGGCGGCAGCGGTTATACCCATCACGGCCGCCGTAAAATAGAGCGGATGAGCTGGTGGTTTATGGTATGCGATGCCGGTGTACGCGATGAAGCCGAGGCCAGACGGGGCGGCACCCGAAACCCGGGGACATACGCCATGTTGGACGGCATCCGGGACCTGGCATATGGCAGTCAGCTGTCCATGGAAATAACGCCGTTTGAGATGGCCCGCACGGTGTCGGTATACCACGGCAACGGGATATCCATTTACGGTGCCGAGTATACCACCGATCAGGCGCATCTTTATCCTGCCGGGTAAGATGGAAAGATAAAAGGTAGAAGGTAGAAGGCCGAAACCTGAAGAAAAGCCTATTAAAACCCCTTCAACCTTCTACCTAATCAACCTAAAAAAAGGAGCAACTCATGTTAGAAGCAATCGAACAACTGGCGGCCAAAATAGAAGCCGACGAAGGCACGGCCATTGCCCTTTCCGCCGCCGATGCCGTGCTGCATGCCGAGGGGAAATTTACCCCGGATGTGGCCATGAACCCGCGCCCGCTCAAAAGCAGTAGCCTGAGCCAGTTTTCCGCGGTACCCGGAAAAAGATCGGGGGCCATCGGGTTTAAGCTGGAGTGCAAGGGCAGCGGCACGCCGGGGACGCCGCCCGAGGCCGGGAAGTTTTTACGGGCCTGCGGGATGCAGGAAACCATTGCCGCCGGTGTCAGTGTGACGTACACGCCGGCCACGGACACCATCCCGGCCATGACCCTGGCCCTGTACCAGGACGGCATGATCAGCCAGATATGGGGAGCACGGGGGACCTGGAAGCTCAACTGCCCGGTGGGGGAACCGGCATGGTGGGAGTTTGAATTTACCGGGGCGGACTTTTCCGTTGCCGACGGCAACCTGCTCACCGGCGTCAGTTTTCATACCACGGTCCCACCGGCATTTGTGAGTGCCAGCCTGACCATCGACAGCTACGCGGCCCTGATCTCGACATTGAGTGTCGACTGCGGCAATGCCGTTGCCCTGCGCTCGGATGCCAATACCTCCTCGGGCAACAAAAGCGCCGTGATTACGGCCCGGCCGATGGCCATGACATTCGACCCGGAAAAAGTGCTGGCAGCCACCTATGATTTTTATACCAAGCTGCGCGCCGGCACCGAAGGGGCATTGTCGTTTCAGCTGGGCGCGAGCGCCGGCAATATCTGCACGGTCGGTGCCCCCAAGGTCCAGTACACCAAAGTCGATGATACGGCGAAAGACGCCATCCGCAGTCTCGGGATTGACTGCCAGCTGAACAGAGATTCGGGCGATGATGAAGTCGAATTCGTGTTTACCTGATATTTTTAAACGCTGTAGGGGCAGGCCCCTGTGCCTGCCCGATGATTGGAGATTTTAAATGAAAAAAAGCGATATAAAAATCAAAGCCCGGCCGCTCACCGGCGGCCAGATCCGCGAGCTGCGAAAAAACGGCATTATGCTGAACAACATCGATCCGATGAAACTCGATGAAATAGTCGATACTGTCGTTGAAATGGCCATGACGGAAGATGAAATCGGGGAGTTGGATAAACAGCCCTATAATCAGACGCTGTCTATATTCTCGGGTATTATCGGCCTGACCTATGGCCGTGGAGACGACGCAAAAAACTGATCAGCGCCTGGCAATGGCGGAAAGACGGCGGGCCGGAACGCTGTCAAAAGTGCCGGGAGCAGGTGCAACAAAAAGACTGCCTGACATGCCCCCATGCCCCGCCGAAATTGACCTACGCATGTCATGAGGCCATGGAGTTGTTTTCCATGTGCCAAACACAGTGGCGGACGCATTTCGGCGGATTGATCGGCCTGGATTATACCGCGGTGGAGGCGGCATCCCGGGCGCTGGCCATCGAATGGGATATGCAATTGTTTGGGGGGATCCGGACCCTGGAGCTCTACGAACTGGGCATGATCGGCAAAAGCGAGTTCGGCGGTAAACCAAAACCATGCCGGGGTCCGGCATGCGCAATGTGTACAAAGAAATGTGCTGATCGGATGACATCGGATAAGGATACAGGCAAATGACCACATCAAACAAACTTGAATTGATCATATCTGCACAAAACAAAGCATCAAAAGTGCTCTCGCAGATCGCCAAAGATGTGTCCGCTGTGTCCACAAAGTCTGTCCCGAAAATAAAGGCTACCGGGCGGGCGTTTGATGCTCTGGACAAGGACATCAAACAAACCAATGGTACGGTGCATAAGTCGTCCACCCTGTTCACAAAACTGGCCGGGGTTTTGTCCGCCGGCGCCATTGCGTATGCGATAAAGCGCATCGGGGCCGAATCCATTGCCACCGCCTCTGATTTGGATGAGGTCAACAGCAAATTTGATACTGTTTTTAACGGCCAGGCCGAAGCCGCAAGCAAATGGGCTAAGGAGCTGCAGGACAGTTATGGCACGTCCCGCCGAGAATCAAAGGAGTATCTCTCTTCGATCCAGGACCTGCTGGTGCCCATGGGTATGGCTGCGGATGCCGCCGGGAAAATGTCTTCCGATGTGGTTAAAATGGCGGTGGATCTGGGGTCGTTTAACAACAAGTTAACGTCCACCGTTATCGACGATTACCAGTCCGCCCTGGTCGGCAACTACGAAACCATGAAAAAGTATGGCGTTGTGTTAAACGCCACAGTGGTGCAGCAAAAAGCCATGCAGATGGGACTGGCGGCTACCAAAACCGAGCTGACCGCATCCGATAAGGCTATGGCCGCCCACCAGCTGATTATCGAAGGGTCGACGGCCGCCAACGGGGACTGGGCCAGGACATCAAAACAGTATGCCAATCTCAGCAAACAGTTGACCTCTGATATCGAAAATTTATCATCGACGATCGGCGGCTCCCTACTCCCGAGTGCCACAAAAATAAAAGCCTCAATAAGCGAGTGGATACAGGCCAATGAAACACTGATCGGCCAAAATGTGACGGCATATGTGCAGGGGATAGCGGCCTCCATATCAAACGGCATCACATGGTTTCAGGCGCATCAGGCCGTCATAAAAAGCACCGCAAGCGCAATCGGTACCGCCGTTATCACATATGGCAAATTTTGGGCCATCACAAAAACAATTGCGGCCTCCACGGCCCTGATCACGTTTTTCAAAAATATTTTAAAATCGGTGGTCGCGCTGCGGGCCGGCACCCTGGCCCTGAATACGGCCATGAAAGCCAATCTTGCCGCCATCGCCCTGATGGTCGGTTACAGCATTGGCAGTACCATCAGTAAGGCCGCCGATGGCACATGGGGCATCGAGGCCGAAATTGAGGCCATCAAAAGATGGACCGCCGCCCAAAACGAAAAAATTGCCGCCCGGGAAAAGGAGATCCAGGTCCAGGATGACCAGCTGGCCGCGACACAAAAATGGGCGGATGAAATAGAGGCCATGGAAACGGCCAACGTCGCGCAAGCCGCACAGGCTTCGGCGCAGGCGGCTGAAAATTATGCCACATATGTCGAGATGGTCCAGGCATATAGTAAAAATTTACTGGCTGCCGAACGCAAAACGCTGTCCGAACGCCTGACCGAATACCAGTCGTTTTATACTGATTTACAGGCGAAAATAAAGGCCCAGGCAGCCTCCGAAGCCGCTCATATAAAAGAGTTGACCGCGCTGTATAAACAGAAACTGTCTGTGCAGCAATCAGCCGATGACTTGATCCGGGGGCTAAACGAGATCAATATGACGGCGGCGGAACGCTTCCAGAGCAAACAGCAGGCCCTGGATGAACAAATGGCGGCGGCCATGTCGTTATCCGGACAGGACCAGATCGCCGCCATTGAAAAATATAAGACGGCCATGGCCCAGTTTGCCACCGAATACGCCCAGGGCATCGATGGGGTATCGGGCGTGTCCGGATCACAGGTGGTCAGCTCGGCAATATCTGCCATAGAGCAAGCGACTGAAGCGCAAAAATCGGCCATTTCGGAACTGGAGGAAGCGAAACAGCGACAGATCGAGACGGATCAGGAATGGCTGTCCCAACTGCAAGCGAGCGCCGTGGATGCGGTGGACGACATCAATTTTTTGCAAGCGGCCATCGCTGAAGTAGACAGCCTGATTGCCGGGATGGATAAAGATATTGCAATTACCGGTGTCGATTATGTGACCGATGTCGTGAACAGGATACAGTCGGAACTGGCGGCCCTGAAAGACAAGACCGTGACCATCACCACGGTGCACCGGAGTGTGTATACCAGCTCCGGGTCCTCTTCCGCCGGCGTTTCGGGCTCGTATGCATCGGGCACCATGTATGTGCCAAACACCGGCATCTACGAACTCCATGAGGGCGAAATTGTCGTAAAACGGAAAATCGCCGATGCTATCCGAGACCAGGACACATCGACATTGG
>Ga0307928_10001414_pt1 | contig 18178 bp, 35 predicted proteins | sample AceLakmetagen232_FD_201815 | JGI IMG/M metagenome (GOLD analysis project Ga0307928, IMG submission 201815) | Saline water microbial communities from Ace Lake, Antarctica - #232 | ecosystem: Environmental > Aquatic > Non-marine Saline and Alkaline > Saline | place: Antarctica: Ace Lake... | reverse complement strand
ATAAAGCGTTCTAAATCAATAATGAAAGTTTATCCTGAAGACTATGATTTTAGTTGCTGTAATGAGTGTAATAGAAAAGCAAGTAATGAAGATTAACTTATGGGGCAGTATGGTATGCCCAGAACAGGCACTACGAAAGTAGTCTGGAAATTTTCGCAGGTAGAAATCCTGCTGCTGTCCATAGAGAGAAAGAGGGGGGAAGATGGACGAACAAAAAATAAACAACTATCTTGATAATAGAATTAACCAATATACAGAAGAAAGCACAAGAGATGATGGTACTTTTGATAAAGAGTGGTTTAAATCAAATATTAAAAGCGATATACTAAAATTACTTAAAGGGGAAGCTTAATAATATGGGGGCAGTATGGCGTAGTCTACGACGTTCGTACAAACGGTAGGGCATATATTGAAACCCTTTTACAAGGCAATCGCTCAATGGTGTTCTATGAAGATAAGGGGTCATGACCTGAAAATAAATAGTAGCCATGAATGTATCGCAGGTTCAAATCCTGCTACTGCCCATAGAACCACCACTAAATAAGGAGAGCGTATGAAGATGCCGAGTGAAGATGATTATGGAATAGGCGACTGTCAAAGATGTTCCTATATGGCAAGAGAAGTCCACGATAAATGGTTAGCCTACTACAACTGGAGAATGGGGAGGTTGCCAAGCATTGAAGAATTAGAAGAAATGGTAACTAAACACAATTTTAAATGGTTTGAGGAAAATTATGGGTCACACGACTTTTCAAGAACTCTTGATAAACGGATTAAGAATGAAAACATATAAATCTATATTATCTATGATATGGAATATGCCTACAAGTTTGTGGCTCAAGCTACAGGTTACTTGGAGGATATTTATTAAACGGATTAAGGAGGGGGTATGAAAAAAGACATAGACAGCTTTGTGGAATATGAATTTATATCACAAACTACTTATTATATAATAAATAAGAACAAAGACCTTAAAGAGGGGATATTTTCAGATAAAAAAGATGCTATGATGGCTTGGAAACTTTTAAAACGCAACCCCCCACCACGAAAGGGAAAGGAGTCCAGTAGGTATATCGGTAAAGGAACAAAAATAAAGAATATATTAAAAAGAGTTTTAAACCCTAATGGTAAAATAATACATTTTGGCTATGATACTGTTGGAATGGGGAAGGGCAGAGGATTTAAAAAGATAGCTATATGTTTAGTTTGCCACAGTGGAGACCATAATGATACTTTATGTTTAGTTGAAGAATTAGCCACAGCTTACAAGGAATGTGAGCTTTTTAAGGGGGGAGAGAGATGAGAAAGATAACCTGTTAAATGAGTTTAATAGGCTTTGGATTAATAGTATATCTTGCAATACATGTAATTTACAGCACTTATTCAGCAAAAAGGAAGGTAAAAATGGAGTTTTTAGTATTGAGTAGGCTTGAAATCGGGGATTTTTCTACAGATAAAAAACATATTATAATTTCAATTATGGATCCTAATGATTCAGAGGGTCCAGCAAAGATACCAGAGAATAAAAATAACATCGGCATTCTTACATTAGCTTTTCATGATTTAGATGGTAAAGCGTTTCCACAACCACCAACTGAATATATACTATTCGATTCTAAAATGGCGAAACAGATTATAGATTTTGTTAATAATTTTATATTATGGGATCTTGAATTAATTGTATGCCAATGTGAAGCTGGCATAAGCCGAAGCGCTGGCGTTGCTGCTGCATTAGCTAAATGTATCAATGGAAATGATAAATATTTTTTCGAACATTATATTCCCAACAGTTTAGTTTATTCATTAATTCTAAAAGAAAATTATGAAGGAGGGGAAAATGCAATATAATTGTCGTTTTTGTGGTTTAGTTGAAGTTAAAGAATCATTGCAAAAAATTAAAGATGATCGGATTCAAATTAGCGGTAAGTGCTCTAAATGTAATAATTGGCTTCTTTTTGTTCCGCGTAAAAATTCTGTATTAGTCGATAAAATTTTAACAGAAGCTTATAATTCAGATGTTATAAAGGAGGGTAAATGAATTTAACAAGATTTATATTAGCATGGAATGTTATTGATGCGGGATTTTCAGAACGTATAATAAGACAATTATTAGCATGGGCAAGAGAAAAAGAACAATGGGAGGAAAAAGAAAAGACTAAATTTTCCATGCCTACATTATTTATTAATTCTGGTGGTGGTCAATTAAAAGAATGTTGGGCTATTATAGATATATTAAAAACATTAAATTTGCCCATACGCACTGTTGGGCTAGGTAGCATAGAATCAGGCGCTTTACTATTATTTACTGCTGGAACAGAACGCATCATAGGACTACACGCTAGTTGCATGATACATCATTATCAATGGCCATTTACTGCTCATCCGAGTTATAATCAATTAAAAGCGCGCAGAAAACCTGAAGATATATTAAAAAAACAAGTAGAAGATTTCTATATAAAACAAACCAAACTTTCTAGAACAGATTTACAAAAATTCTTCTTAGAAGGAGATAAATTCTTTACTGCAAAAGAAGCAATACAATGGGGATTTGCTCATAAATTATTAGATTAAGGAGACTTTATGAAATATAAAATTTATTGCGAAAATAAGTTAGTTGCACAATTTGTAGATGTAGATATGAGAGATACTTGTTTTAATCTCCTTGAAGAATATTATTCAACCTATCAATTTAAAAAAGGAAATCAATATGTCAAAAGTTCAATGTAAAAATTGTTTTTTTTATGGTCAAGATAAAAAATGTGATAGAAAGCATATATCATTACGTTCTGGTAAACCAAGACAATGTGGTATGTTTGCAGTGCGATATGTATCTAGAAATAATGTAAAACAAACGATTCAAAAAATGGAGCCAGCAACTAAAAAAACTATATTGCAAAAAATTAAACCAGCAATAAAACCTTCTATTCCTACGCCACAAACAATAGCGGCGGCCCAAAAGAAAATAGAAGTTGAACATAGAATTTTAAAGCAGCAGAAAGAAAGGAAGGGATTATGGACAAATGTCAAAAATATGTTGAGGAAGCGCAAAGTAATATAGAAGATAGCCACGATGCAACTAATGCTATTTTTCATTGTTTAGAATTTTTAGCAAAAGAAATTGACAAACTACATGGTTTAGAATTTATAGCTACAGCAGTTGATCAAATTAAGGAGAACAAGAAAAAAAAACCTACTCCTCCAAAAGGACGTCTTATTAAAGGTGGAGAAATAAAGGAGGCTTAAAATGAATGAGCAAATATTCGCAAGAGAAATGCGTAAAAGTATTCAAATGGTATTACCAATGTCTCATTATGTAAAAATTCCTGATCAGATATATAATCCCCGGGCTACTTTTAATCCTGAGAAAAAATATGATGCATATGTAGTTTCTGGTGGTTGTTTTACTGCTTTAGAATATAAATTACATACCAGTCATAATGCTTTTCCTTTTAATCAACTTAGACCAATTCAAGAAGTCGCTTTATTAGAAGTTATGGAGGCCGGTGCGCATGCGTATATAGTTATTGGACTCCGCTTTAAACAAGTTAGAAAAACATATTTTGTTCCTATAAAAGATTATCTTAAGATGAAACATAATGCAGACCGTAAATCATTACCATTAGATGAATTAGAACAATGTGGATATCCTCAAGCTGAGTGGTTGGGTAATGGCCAATGGAAATTTAATTCAGCACTATTTACGTATCCTAAGATTAGTACTGAAACAAAATCTTATTAAGGAGAATAATGAATATAAAAGATATTCCTATAAAAGAATTACAAAAAGATAAGCAAGAAAGTCTTAATGATATAAAGGTTTGTAAAGAAGCCTTAACGCTTGGGGTAACAACTTATAGCGGTGGAAGCACCCAAGTACGATTGGATACAAATATAAAAATCGTTGAGAAAATAGATAAGGAATTGAAAATAAGAACTGGAGATGAAATATGCCAAAAATAAAAAAAATGAACAATGAAGAAATGCTAGCTGATGAAATAGAAAAATTAAAAAAGGACATCGAAATTGCTGAAAAAATAGCGGAAGAAGCTCACAAAGGACAATTTAGAAATGATGGCAAAACTCCTTTTATAGAACATCCAAGAGCTGTTGCAGGAAGTCTTTATCATCATGATTCTATAATAGTAGGATGGCTGCATGATGTTGTAGAAGATACCGATATAACTTTTGGTAATTTATTAGATCAGGGAATATCATTTCATTTAGTAATAGTGATAGAAGCGTTAACTAAGAGAAAAGATGAAAATTATATTGATTATATAAAACGCGTTAAACAAAATGATATAGCAACTAGAGTTAAAATAGCGGACTTACAGCATAATATATTAACATCAACTAATAAACATCAAATAGAAAAATATCAATTAGCTAGATATATTTTAGAAAAGGAAAATTAATATGCCAGAAATAATAGATATTTCCAAAATACCAAAAGAGCAAGAGAAAAAACCAGAGAAGAAAACTTTACCGCTTTGGAATATAAAAATGTCCGAAGATCTTATAATAGCCATACCGCAATATAAAACAGTAGATTATACAATACGAGCGCTTAATTTATTAAGAAAAGAAAATATTCCATTCACTTCTTTAGTTGTATTCGATGGAACACCAGGAAAAGAACTTTGTGATGCCGATACTTATGCAGATATATATCTTCGAATGCAAACCAGAGTAAGTAGTATGCCTCATTTATGGAATCTGATGTTTGGAATAGCAAAATTAACCAAAGCAAAATATCTTTTATATCATTGTTCTGATATAGAAATACGCCCTGGGGCCCTCCAATCTATGTATAATTTAATTAAAAGATATGATGTGGTAAGTCCTATTAAGATTGATGGCGATCGAAAGAAATTTGAAAATTATAAAATAGGAAATAGAACACCATTATTATGTGCTGGCATGAATGATGCAATATGCATGTATAATTTAGCTAAGATACAATTTAAACCGTTTAATGAGATATACGCGCCATATCAGTTTTGCGAAACAGCCTACGCTTATGAGTTATGGCGCAGTGGATGCAGCATGGTAATAGATCCTGGAGCAGTTGTATTTCATTATGGTTCTGTAGATATAGCTAATTGTCCCGCTGAGCGTAAATTTGGTTCTGAAACATGGGATCAAAAAAGAGATTATTTTATGCAAGATGCTGATAATGAGAAACGATTTTTTCTAGAAAAGTCCATTATGAATTCTGCAAATGCTAATATCTATGGATTTCCAGTTCATGTTTATGGACCAATTGATAAAATAGATTACGCATCAATTCGCGCAGGAGGAATAAATGGAAAAAAATGAAATAGAAAAAAAAGTATTTTATATAATTTTAAACGAGGTTAAATCAAAAGCCAAAGCTATTACTTTAAATACAAACATAAGAGAATTTGGTTGGAATTCAATGGATGTTATTGAAATTATAATAGCATTAGAAGAAACATTTAAAATAGATATTGCTTCAGATTCAGATGATGAAGTAGATTTTAAATCTGGAACTATAAATGATTTGATTAATTATGTATATAAAAAAGTGGAGGAATTAAATGGATGAGAAACTTATAAAAGCACTTGCGTGTCCGGCCTGTAAAGGCGATGTTAAAGTTGAAGAAAAAGAAGTTATTTGTCTTAAATGTAATAAGCGTTATCCTATTGAAAATGGTGTTCCGGTGTTGCTTGTTAGTAGGGCGAAATGATTAAATATGTCAATAAAATCTGGGGCGGTGAGCGGTGGATGGTAAACGAAGACCTTTACTGCGCTAAAATCTTAGAATTAAAACATGGCTTTCAATGCTCTCTTCATTACCATGTAAAAAAAGATGAAACTTTTTATTGTTTAAAAGGTACGATAAAACTTGAAATAGAGAAGTTTATTTTTACTTTAGCGACAGGACAGCAAAAAAGAATTAGGCCTGGAGAAAGACATAGATTTACTTCTATTACATCTGAAGCTGAGATCTTAGAAGTTAGCACGCATCATGAAGATTCTGATTCTTATAGAATAGAAATAGGTGGTTTAATAGCGGAGGGTATAAATGAAATTAGAAAGGCTTAACAATGTGTAAATGGGGAACAACTAAAGTTGTAAAGTTATCTGATTGGGTAGCAATATGGAAGAAAAACAGAACAGTTAGCATAGATGCTTGCATTGTAAGTACAATAAAACATCTTTGGAAAAATAAGATTGAAACCATTGGATGTTGTTGTGGTCATAATAAAGATGGGCCACAAGTAGTATTACCAGATGGTTATAAAGACGAAGAAATTATTAAAATAATGAAACTTATTAAAAGTTTTGATAGCAGAAAATGGGATATCTGCCAATGGCGAATTACAAGATTAGTTAAGAAAAATAATAAGCTTGTAATGGAACCAATAGGGAAAGTTTGGAAACCTAAAACTTAGAGTATATGATAAAAATATTATTATTAATAATAAGCATACCTATACGCTTACTTTATATTTTATTAAAATGGATAGCAAAAATTTTAAATTGGAAACCAAAGTGGGAGTAGCGGTGAGTACCATAATTCCTCTTTAGAGGTTGGGAAGTACGCGAAGTCCATGTTCGTAGATAGATAACAAGATTCATAAGTTATCAAACTAAACAGGCTTTAGCCGATAAAGTAGAACGCCAATGTGCCTATTGATAGCGCTTAAATAGGCAAGGGCTTGGTTTCAAATTATATAAAGGTGGTTTATTATGAAAAAATTTAATCATCATCATAAAATTACCAAAGACCAAAAGGTAGTTGATTTTGGAACAGGTAAATTTATAGCTGATAAAAAACGTATCCCATTATTAAAAGCCCTTAATAAATGTGGATTAATTACACGAACGCATTGCTATGGAATAGAAAAAAAAAGCGATGGACATTCTTTTATAGGCATCATTTTTGAAAATGATATGAGAGTAGAAATTAGAAAAGTATTTGAAGGACATTCTTCAAGAACTAAATTTAATGGTAAAACTGAATTATTAATAGGTTGGAAACGTACGGATTAAGGAGGCGAAAATGATTAAAGTCGGTTTACTAGGATTAGGAAAAACAGGTAAGGTAGTAGCAAATACTTTATTTAACGATCCCCGCTTCGATCTTGTTTTTGTTATAAAAAATATTCCTGCTAAAGCCCGTGATTTTCATTTTGTTGTTGAACCAAAAGAAATGCTTGCCTCTTTAATAAAGAAATTTAATCCAGATATCATAGTAGATTTTACAACTCCAAAAGCTACATTAGAGAATATTAAATTAATACCTAAAGGAAAAGGTATAGTAATTGCAACTACTGGATTTACAGATAACCAACTTGATGAAATAAAAAAAATTGAAGAAATTAAAATTTTATATATTCCGAATATTTCATCAGGCATTAATATTTTAATGGCCGCTTGTAATTTAATTGGAAATATTTGGAAAGAAGCAGATATTGAAATAGTGGAAACTCATTTTAAAAATAAAAAAGATGCACCAAGTGGTACAGCGAAGAAAATAGCAAAACTTTTTATTAAAAAAGAAATTCCAATTCATGCAATTAGAGTAGGTGGAGTAGTAGGTGAACATTCTGTAGTTTTCGCAACTGAAACTCAAAAAATAGTTATTTCACATCAAAGTTTTTCAAGAGAAGTTTTTGCTGATGGAGCAAAAAAAGCTATTCTTTTTCTTAACAAAGCATTGCATAATGGTTTTTATATAGCGAAAGATATATATAAATTTAATAAGGAAATATAATGTCAATAATATCTGAAATTATTCAAGACGAACAATACCTACGTCAAATATCAAAAAAAACTTCTTTGAAAGAATGTTTAAAGCTAGACATTTTTTCTTCTTTGGAGACTACTTTAAAAAATAATACGCCTGCTGGATATGGTTTAACAGCTATTCAAATAGGTTATCCTATTTGCGCTGGTATTATCCGCATGCCTAAATTAAAATTAAATTATTTTAATCCTAAAATTATATCACAATATACAAAAGTAACATTTAAAGGAGAGGGATGCTTAAGCTTTCCCGGTAAATATGTTACTACCGAAAGATTTCATCATTGTGAAATTGAATATTTTAATGAAAGAAATGAAAAAAGAGAAGGTATTTTAACAGGATTAGAAGCTGTAGTTTTTGAACATGAGACTGATCATTTTAAAGGCATTTTATTTTTCGATAGACAAATAAAACCTTATAAAAAAGAAGTAGATATAGGTAGAAACAGCCCTTGTCCTGAATGTTTAAAAAAAGGAATAACTATAAAATATAAAAAATGTAAATTGCATTTTAATTAAAAGAGGAGATAAAAAAAATGAAAAAATGTTGTTATAATTTTATTTGGTTAAGAAATTTATTTACTAAAGAAGAAATAAGAAAATGTTTATTTTGTGGAGAACAATTACCATCTTATTATTGGCGTAAAAAGAATTAATATGAAAATAAAAGGAGGCTATAATGGAATATAAAGGATATAAGATTGAATTGAATGAAAATACTGGAGAATTTACGCTTCGAGTTGATGGCGAAGATTATTTTAGTAGTACTAATCTTGTAGAAGTTAAAGCTATTGTTGATAAATTAATTAAAAAGGTATTTAAGAGAATCCCAGCATATATTTTAGGAGATATTGGTTACAGTTATGGTGATGATGAAACATATACAGAAATTGAAATAACATCTATAAGTCCAATAGGTGAAGTATGGATTGTGGATAAAAAGAAAAATCGTGAAAAACGTCATAAAGAAATATTTAAACGAAATGCAAAAAACTTAATAATTTTAAAAGAGATTAAAAAATATAAAGAAGAAATTGTAAGAATCGAAAAAAAAGTAGATAATTTAGAAGAAGGACTTGAACCGATAAAATTACCGGAAATAAAGGATGAATCATGAAAATACTCATAGGCATCGGTGCCTCCGATGATGGCACGGGAAGATCGCTTATTAGGGCATTTCAACGCTTAGGACATCAGATTTGTTGCGCTGGAGCGGTTTATGGCCGAAAAGATACCTCTATAGCCTCTCCAGAGGCCGCTGATATCGATTTACCTGATAAACCATACCCTGAAACTTACACTTATAAAGAAGTACTTGATAAGGCGCCATGGACACCTGATTTCATACTACAGCTTGAGCCCCACTTCTATTTTGTAGGCGATAAGCCTAAAGGCATGAAAAGCTACTATTATGTAAATGATCCGCACCGGGGCGGTGTGGGACACAGGAACATGGCAAGATCTGGCAATTTTAACGCTATTTTTATTACTCAAAGCTTTTTTGCAGAATCATATATTACAAGCGGTATGGAATGTTTCTGGATCCCCGCCGCTTTTGATACAGAAAGAATAGTATATGATCCTTCAATAAAGCCTGAATGTGATATTGCTTTTATAGGACAAACAGGCATAAGAGAAGATGATATTATTTATAATCGCATAGATGATGATGGATTTGAATATTGCGCTGAGTTGCCTGATAAAATTAATCTTATGTCAGAATATAATGAATATGCAGAACGCGCTGTATTAATAGCTAATTTAATGAGAGAATTTGATGTTAGAATTTATAAACGAAGAAGTTTTGGTAAAATTAAAGAGATTGACAGTAAAACTAAAGGAACTAATTATTCTAAAATTATTCAAAAAGGTATAATGGGATTTCATAGAAGCCTTTTTAAAGACATCACACTCAGGCCTTTTGAAATAGCCGCTTGTAAAAGGGTTCCAGTAATTGATGATATACCAAATATAACTAAAATATTTAAACATACTCAAACTGCTTTAATATATAAACAATTTGGCTTTAGTCCTCATCTTTCTAATTTTACTTTAGAATATGAAATGGCAAGAAGATGCGTGATGAAATTAATTGAAGATCCTGATTTAACAAATGCTCTTGCCGGAGAAGCGTATAGATTTGTTCATCAATATCATACTTATGAAAATAGAGTGCAAGAAATAATAGAAATAGTAAATGAAAAATCTTAATGGATTAATTATACGATATGATCATGATGATCTTCTTATTTTATTAGAAAGATTTAAAATAAAAAATGTTACTATTATTAATTTTGATCGTCATCACGATGCTGACAAGAATAAATCTGTAGATATAGGCAGTTGGATTTATTATGGAAAATTACATGGTACTATTGGTAATGTTATCTGGATACCGCCATTGAAAAATTTTAATGATATAATTCGCAGAACAATAAACTTTTGGCGTATTAAATTTATTAAATCACCTGTAATAATATCTATTTGTTATGATTATTTAATTGGAAGTGATGTTGGTCATACTACTGATAAAATAAAAAAAGCAGTTGCTGAAATTACTAAAATAATGCATTTTGTATCTGTTTCTTTTATTTTCTGCGCTCGTTCTCCTCAATATGTTGATCTTAATTATTTAGAATGGACAGATAACTATATTTTACAGCATTTTAAAAATACATTTCCTTTATCTAAATACTCACAAACTCTTATTCCTAAAAGATAATTTAATAAGCTCGTAAAGTAGCTGCATAATAATCATACATTTCTTTTAATTTATCCTTATATTTCGCTTGAAATAAATCATTATGCACTGGCCATTTTGCATGAAGGCATAGCGTTTTCCATAAAATCAATTTTTGAATTATTGTATTTGTTTTCTTCTGATAGTCACCTAATTCAGAATCAAATAGTTGACCATCATTTGGTGATCCCATATGTACTATTGGTAATTTTAAATCATTTAATAATTTCTTTTCAATAATATAACAACCATAATTACCAATAGCTCTTGTTCCACACGGTTCAATATTAATTGCTTCATCAAGCATCCCTCTTGTGATTTCTAATAATTTTGAATATAAAAGTGGCGGACCAGATTCAGAATGATGGGGATTAGGATGATCATAAAGAAAATGAAAAGTGCAACAGCCTTGAGTATTTACTTTAAATCTATTAGATGGAATAAATGGAATATCAGGAACGCCTTGATGCCCTGGTATTGGATGATTTTTATCTTGAGTAGGCCAAGGCATACAAAGCGGTAATGTTATAATCGAGTTCTTATTTTTAAGCCTTTCTATACCTTTATCTATGCCCCAAGAAACTGCTTCATCCCATCCCGGCATATACATCGCTTCATCACATACAAAACAATTAACATACTCTTCAGTAGCATGCTTTAGTCCTACTATTTGAGCATTAACATATCTGTTATGGCCATTTGCTTCTGGGTATGCTATACCATCCTGAAAGTTAAGCCCTGTATCTATTATAGTCAAATCAAAATGTTCTTTTAAAAATGAATTATGTTTATTTAACCAATCATTTATCGTTTTTTGAATTGATAAATCTAATTCATAGAATGCATTTCGTTTAGAATATTCCGTATTTTCTTTTATAATGATTAATTGATGCCTTACTGTTGAGCTATATATTAAAGCAGGGATAAAATTAGTTGAAAATCTAAATCTGCCTCTAAGCGGTAAAATTATAGATAATTTTTTTGTATTAGCCATTTTTTATTTCCTCCACTATGTCAAAAGCTCGTTGACCCGCTTCATCCATATGATAATATTTATAATCTCCAAGACGTCCACAAAAAATGATGTTATCATTTTTGCTATAATTTAAATATTTTTGATAAAGATTTTTATTTCTTAGAATATTAATAGGATACAATCTCTCATCAGGAGTTTGAGCTTGATGTGCATAGCAAAAACCAATAGTAGTTTTTTTATTATTTAAATCAAGATAATATTTTTTAAATTCTATTATTTTAATATATGGTTTATTAAAAGGCGGGTAATAAACAATATGATAATCTTGATAAGACCTTCTATTTAAAGTTTTATATTTTGTTTTTATAGTTCTATATTCTAATTGACCAAATTTATAATTATAATATTCATCAATAGAACCTGTATATATAATGATATGATCTTTAAAATTATTTTTAATTTTTAAAAAATCAGTATTTAATAAAACTGGGACTCCTTTAAGTAATTTTTTAAATAAATAGTTATATCCTAATTTTGGAACACCCATATATGTAGATGCATAATAACCCATCGTAAATCTATCTTGTTTTTTGGGTACTCTGTTTTTAATTTCAAGTGGTAATTCATCCCAATTTTTACCCCACATTTTTTTAGAATAATTCTTGAATATTTTTTTTAGAATTTCTTTTTTGTTTAATTTTCTTCCTAATATTAATTCAGAATATTGATTAATTGGAAAAGGTACGATCTTCTTATCAATGTAAACACCTGCCATTTGAGGAAATTCAATAAATTTAGCATAATAATTTAAAAATTGCCATATTTTTTTATTATTAGAATGAAAATGATGAGGCCCATATTTTTGTATTAAGATACCTTCTTGATTTACTTCATCATAACAATTACCACCAATATGATTGCGGCGCTCAACAACAGTTACATTATGATCTAAATCAGTTAATCTTCTTGCTGCAATAGCACCGGTCATTCCAGCGCCTACTATGACAACTTTCATTTTGTATCCTTTACATATCTAATTAAATCATATAATAATTGAACTTCAATTTTCATTCCTATTTCTCCTTTTCTAATAAACCAATTTTTAAATCTTCTCCCCATTTTAAAATTGGCCATATGCAAATTAATCGTTCTATAAAATATGCCCATGCGCGTATAGGATCATGTATTTTAATATTTAAATTATATTTATTAGGATCTTTTAAATCATCAATAAATATCATTATAAAATCATGTAATTCTTTAAATTCTTTAACTGGTAATATAAAAGCTAAAGCAAAAATAGCAGTTTGAGATTGCGCTATTTCTCGTATTTTTTGTTCATTAAATTTATAATTTTTTTTATTTAGCCAATTAAATAGAAATTCTATCATATCAGGATGAGCTTTTTCAGTTTGAGTAATGAAATTTTTGCAATAAGGATATAATGCTATAATATGGCATTGTTTAAATTTTTCAATAACCACTCCGGGTGTAATTTTCTCTATGCGGATAGTCCCTTTATAATTTTGATTCCATATATAATGATAATTTTCAAAATACGGGATACTAAATTTTTTATTATGCTGATATACTGTATATCCTATATATTGTTCTTGTTCGATATGATTATAAGCATATTGCAAAGCGCGAAATTCAGCTATTTGATTAGTAGTATATTTTATATCTTTCGCTATACTAAAATTACCCGTAAAAGAAGGATGAGGATTAAGAGATATTTTAATTACAGAAGAAGAAGATGTTAAAGCTGCTTCTTTGTATGATTCTTCGTTATGAAATCCTTGATAAAGTTTTAATATACTCATAAAAAATTTGGATGCATTTCTTTTTTAACATTTTTTAAATGCCAGAGCATTTTATTAACCTCATGATTTTTGCATAAAGCCATGCATCGCTTAAAATTCATTTCCTTTATTACTTTTTTACGTTGTTCACTATTCCAAATTTCAAATAATGTATTATTATGAAGATCACCTAGAACACAAGCATCGAATCCTTTAAGATGCTCACATATATATACTTTACCATCAGCACCAATTGCACCCATAACATAATGAGCGTAACATGTTTTGTAATCACGCCCATATTTTTTCCCTGTTAGAAGATCATTAAATTTATATTGTGTAAGAACAACCTTAAATGTATTATCTGTTAATTGTTCTGCTTTTAAAATACGCGGTATTATTTTTTTCTTTATCCATTTATCTTCTAATTGTTTTTTTTCCCAAGCAGAATAGATTACTGGTTTATATTGAATATAATCAACACCAAGATTTTTACATAATTTTGCAAATTTTATTATCTCTTTGTAATTATTATAAAAAATAAGCATCCCTACACCTATTACAATATCACTCTTTAATTCTTTTTTTCTCTTAACTAATTCTTTTATATTATTTATAACTATATTAAAATCGTTTCTTTTAGAACCATGCGTTATAGCATATGTTTTTTCTGTCGCTGCATCTAATGATATTCGTATCCATTGACAATTTTTTATTATAGTATCAACATCTTTCAATAAAGCAGCATTAGTATAAATCCCACTTTCTAATCCTATTGATTTAGTATATTTTAAAACATCATAAATAATAGGATTCATAAAAGGTTCACCGCCACCTGTATAAGTAATACCTTTTACATTAAGTTCTTTAGCGCCATCTAATAATTTTTTTGTTAATGGCCAAGATAAAATATCTTTATTTTTTATATATTTAAAAGTACACCAAGGACAATTGTGATTGCAGGCATTGGAAAGGTCAACTTCAAGAGTAATGGGAGTTGTATCGCCGGTTTTAAGCCATTCATTAATTCTATCTAGGTGCCACAAAATTTTCATTTGTGGATTAAATTGTGATAACATTCTTTATTCCTTATTAAATAGGTCCCCGTAAGTCACAGCGCCTATAACCGCAGTTATAAGAATACAACTTTATGGTTATGGTTTGAACCTTTTTAAGGTTTTATCCCCTAATAATCGGGGACCTAAATTATTTTTCTAACATTCGCACATTTGCATCTTTTTGTAATTTCAATAAATACCCAGCCTCTATGTTCCAAGAGTCAGATGTTCTTACTACATCTACTAATGGGCCGTCTTTTACCATTATTGCCTTAAATGACGTACCGGCCGGGATTAAAAAATATGTTTCATCAGATGTTAAGATATTTATGTTTCGATCTAAGATCGCGCAACTGCTTATCAAGCAGAGCAGCGCGCCCAGGATCACAATCAGCCATAGCTTGTGCATATTGTTCTTCAAGAGATTTAAATTCATTCCATACTCCCTCTCTTTCGCGTTTTTCACGGAGTTTAGGATTAAAAAAGTATGCTGCAATAGATATTAAATTTTTAATCATAACTCCAATACCTAAACCCATAATTCCTCCTACGGTGTTGGTGGTGCGGGCAGTTTTGGTATCCAAAGTAAATAATTTTTAACTTTCTCTATTATACCATATATTTTATCATAAATCTTATTTACTTTCCCAATAAGTGGTTCTGCAACCTTCCACGCGAATGGTAAAACCGCTATAATTCTAATTACCGCTATAGCGATTTCCTTTAGCAATGGAAGAATCGCCTGCGCTATTCCTATAACGCCAGGTATCAAATTCAATATACTTTTTAACATTTTACCCCTCCTTTATTTGTTCGGCCATTTTCTTGCCGAATGTTGTTTCCTGTCCTTTACCTGTATTAGTTTCTTTAACATTACTTACTAAATGAAGTAGAAGTGCATTTTCTTGTCCTTCTAATTCATGAATTTTATCTGTAATTTTTTTAATTTCTCCCTTTAATCTTCTTTGTATTTTTTCAGATTTTATCATTGCATCACGTTTTTGTCTACGGATTTCAATAATTTCTGAAAAGACATGACGATCAATATCTATAAGCATTGTTTTTTATTTCCATTTAATGTTTTTAATAATGTTATAGATTCAGTTAAAGTAGCGATCATTTTACCATGTTCCTGTCGTTGAAAACTATTAGCTTCTTTTTGATCTTTATGATCACCTTTAATTTGAACATGAAATTCTTTAGCATTTTCTGTATGATTTTGAATTATTTTTATATGTTCTTGAATCATTTTTAACCAATACTCATTTTGGGCATTCGCTATTGTTAGGATACGATCTTGATTTTTAAAGACCCATTTGAGTATAAAAAATAACAAGACCAGCGTTCCTACAATAGGGCCGTGCTGCTGTATAGCTAATAAAAAAGTACTTGTATCCATAATCTATCCTTTCTTTTATTCGTGTATTCTTAAATAAGCTGTTCCACCATTCCATAAGATTTTTATATATTTATCTTGTGCTGCTTTAGTATCATATTCAACACCAGTAAAACTTATTAATGGGCCTCCTGTTCCCTCCAATAAAACAAGTGGCGCTACGCCATCAGCTCGCGATAAATATAATCCTGCTCCTGAATATTGATAATCTAAATCTTGGAAATTACCTTTAATTGTATGATTAAATCTAAAGAAATTTTGCTTCTGAGTTGTAGTTGAAGAAGATGCTATATACCAATTACCCTCATAATCATCATCACCAGTATTGCGTAATGTTACATATAATCTAGCTCCTGTTCCGGGAATATTATAATGGCAAAATGCCCAATCTTCATTTGCTATATCGGCACTACTTAATGCAAGAAGTGACGGAACGCTATTAAAGGGGAGTATATAATTAGCTTTACCTGTAGTGACCGGGGCGGTGGACGTGGAGATTCTAATCCAATATTTATTGGCTATACTATTGACAGTAGCAGTTGACCAATTATTCGGTTTTGTGCCTATGGTTAGAGCACCACTTCTTCGCATGCTTGAGGTACCATCAGTTACATCATATTCATTTACATTTAAAGCTGACCAACTACCGCCTGCATCAGAATACTCTATATCTAGAGTATAATTTGCGGCTCTTGTATCTAATCCAAAATCAATGCCACTAAATGTAGCGCTATGGCCTATATAAATATAATCTCCTGTATCAACTAATAAATTAAACGCTGTTCCTCCTTCGGTTGTGGCTTCAGTAGTAACATCAGTATAAGAAGATCCATCATAAGTAAATACCTTATCGAAAGCTGTAATATCTTCTGATGTAGCATCGCCTTTATTATTCATTGAATTATTATCAAAATACATTTCATTCTTAGAATTATATGTAATACCTAAAGTGCTATCAAAACGCCATATAGAATAGCCCGTTTGACTTTTAATATGATTCCAATTATACCAAGCGCTGGCACCAGAACTTCCACTTAAAGAAAGATTGCGTTTCCACTTTCGGTGAAGACCGGTTCCTGAATATACTGCATCCAATTCAGTTTTATCAAATTCCGCTTGCTTTGTTCGGCCATCTAATTCTACTGTTTGATCATTTAATAATTCAATTTTATCAGTAGTAGGATAATGTTCATTAATTTTATTTATAGACATTTTATTCCTCCATTATGTTTTAATAATAAATGCTAAAACTAAATAACGCGGCATAAAATTATGAGAATGGCTTCGTACAGTTTCTGGACCATCCCCACCATCAGCATTTGCAAGCTTAGCTTGCCATTCAGAAACTTGATACATATCATCTCCAGTACCATTTAAAGTTCCCTCAACTCCAGAACCTCCTGTATCATCAGGACCAGCATCAGCTATACTACCTGTTCCATTAGAAAAAATAAATCTATCTCTTAAATCTGGTAATAAAAATTTATTAATTGCACATGCCATTGTAACTATAGTATTTAAAATTGGAAGATTATCACCGGCTCCGCCATCAACACTTATTGTAGCTGCCCCAACAGCTGTAACAGTCATACCAGTTCTAGAACCACCTGCCCAATAAACATTAACAGTTTCTGAAGTAGTAATACCTTTATTATCTATTTGAAGAGTTACAATGCCCGTATCGTCATCAGTGCGTGTAGTAAGTTCACCCTTAGCTTGAAAAGTATTTGCTATTAAAGTATATAAATCAGAATATGTTGTTCTTGATACAGCAGATCCATCACAAAGAACCCATCCCGATGGAGCGGCGGCCGCTGCATATGATAATATAGCGCCTCTGGGACATAAAAATTCTTGTGTCGCAGCTGTAAATCTATCGGAAGTAACAGTTTCTGCTACTATATCTTCCCCTTGCAATGTTCCTCTTACATAAAAAGTAGCGCCTGATTTATCATATAGTATTCCATTACCACCAGAATAATTTCCTATAATAACATCACCTACATCAGCGCCCCCTACTACTACTTTAAATACTTCATTTGACCCATCATCTATAACAAGAATACCAGTATCAGAATCAGGTAAAATTTCTACTCTTGCGCCAGAATCTGCGGTTCTACAAGCACTTAAAGTACCTCTAATAGTTAATGTTGAACCATCCCAAGTAAGATATTTACCATCAGGATTACCAATAGATAATTTCGGCGTTCCACTTACATCTCCCAGCCACCAACCAACGCCTGTATGATAGTCTGTTTGGCCGCTTCTTATATGCCCGCTTGAATCAACTTCTAAAGCTCCAACATATGCATGGCCGTCATTATCAAAGCTTATTTTATTTGTGGTCCCACTTCTTATTCTTATGCCATTTGTGCTATCTATGGTGATATTAGCATGGCCAGCAGCGCTACTTCCCATGCCTAAGCCAT
>Ga0307928_10001412_pt1 | contig 18181 bp, 53 predicted proteins | sample AceLakmetagen232_FD_201815 | JGI IMG/M metagenome (GOLD analysis project Ga0307928, IMG submission 201815) | Saline water microbial communities from Ace Lake, Antarctica - #232 | ecosystem: Environmental > Aquatic > Non-marine Saline and Alkaline > Saline | place: Antarctica: Ace Lake... | reverse complement strand
TTCACCTAATTTTGTATTTAATTTTTTCATAATTCTTTAAAGTTTATATTTCCTGATTTCAATTTTAATTCAAATTCTGATATTGTTAAATCACACATTCTATGTTTTTTGTAAAAATTATAAAGAAATTCACATGACACGAAAGTATTTTGAATAAATTCTTGTTCGTCTAAATAATCAATATTCCAAAATAAATGTGTGAATTTATTTTCTTGAGTGTATCCTTCACCACAACCAAATGGCAAATTCAGAATTTTTACAATCTTTTTATTTTTCATTTTTAAATAATTTTTTTTTAATTTTTTAATGTCCATAATTATAAGTTTTATCATTTTTGCCTTTTTCGTATGCCTTTCTAATAGCGTATAATTGAACTTCCATTACTTTTTCAGGATTGTCAATATCACCGTTTTCTTTTTCCCATTCTTCGACACATTTTTGCCAAAATTCATATTCTTTTCCCATAATTTGTTAAGTTTATTTCTACAAATATAAGCAAAATTATTGAAATAAAAATTATTTTTTCAAAATTCTTTTTAATTTTCGTTCTCTCCTCAAGAGAAATCAGATTATAAAATTTACCTGTTCTTTTAATTCCAGCATTATTTTTACCCGTTACAGAAATATTTAAATCTCCTGAATCATATCTGTCTGGTTCGCCATTCTTAAATGGACATATTTCTATTTCTGTTTTGCTATTTTGATGGGGACCAACAATTATATATGTTCCGTTTGCCCAAGAAAAACTAGGATGTCCAAAATTTATTTCTACTATTTCACATTTCATATTTAATCATATTTGTTTATATAAGATTGATTTATTTCTGAAAATTTATCTAACATTTTTTGGTGAGTATCATAATCACCACATTGAGGTGTTAAGTATAATTTGGCTGGTGTAAATTCTGCTGACATTGGGTGCAAATTCTCCCAAACATTGCAAAGTTCAGCAATTCTGTCTCCCCAAGTTTCTAAATCTGCATAATATTTCATATGTAGATTTTTTTCTTCTTTTGATCCTCTTTTTTTTCTGATAACATAATCATCCAACATCATAAACATATTTGATTGGAAATCGTAACGATTTGCTAAAATAAATGATAATTCATCTTTAGCTTTTCTTGGTGACATCAATCGCCAAGTATCTCTTTTTGTTTTGTTTTTTAAATAATTTAATTCTTCAGGAACATCAAAATATGTTTCAAGTGATGTTTCGTCACCATGTCCAAAATGATATACTAAATTACCATCTTTTGATTTTAATGTGGAACTATCACTATACATTTCAACATCACCTTTTTTCCAAATCTGTTTATTATCTTTTTCACTGATAAATTCAAACCCAAATAATTCTAACATTTTTTTAGTTCCGAAATCATTATAACCTAAATAGAAATCTGTCGTTTGATTAATAATCATAAAATCATAAACTTTTCTATCTATCCACATAAATCGCCATTCTTCTACTTCTTTAAGTTTGTCACTTTCATCAAGTTTAAGTTTAACCTTTTTTGATTCATCTCTTTCGTATGTGAATTTACCATCAAGTAAAAATGTTGCAAACTCATCTTTTGTTATACCAAGATGTTCTTCTATTAGTTTTGTATTATCATCTTCAATGATATTTTCTATTCCACCGTAATCATTATATTGTCCAAAGATTGGTAAAGTAGCGGCTTGATATTCTCTTTCACTATTACCAGTATTCTTTTTTAAAGGTAAAAGAACACAATCATTGCCATATGTTATTGCTATATTGCTGATTCCACAGCTTACTGACCAACATCCCATTTTTTTGTTTTTAATTTATTATTCTATTTAATTTTATTTCTCTCTGAAATCTTAACTCTAGACTTTCTTGTGAAAATTCTACATATCGTCTTGTCCATATTAAAATCCATTCTTCACTGTCTTCGTCATAGAATTTCCACTTACCACCAACTTCATATTCAAATCGCTTTACTTTTATATCTATTCCCTCAATTGTGATGATATAAATTCCATCTGATATTTTTCTCATTTTGTTATCCTTTCTAATTTCTTTTCTCTAATTCGTTTTTGTTTTGATTTTTCATCAACATTATATTCTGAAACTGCACAGATTTCTGATCCGTCTCTCAATTTTTGTATAATGTCTTTTTCATAATCTGAAAAATTATCTAATTGTCCTGGAAAAATAACACCATAAACAGATGGTACTGCGCCCGAACAATAAGGACCTATAAGTCCTTGGCTTTCCCAAGTATATTTAACACCATCTAAATATATTTCTTTAAAAACGTCTTCTCCAGAATGAGCAAAACCTACGGCAAAAAGACTTTCGCCATATGTAGAATAGCCTAAGAATTTAAGTATTTTTTCACTAATGAAATATACTTGTTTTGTTTCACCTATAACTGCAATTTTCATAATCTTTCTAATTTAACTTTTCTTTCTAATCTCAATAATTCTTTTTTACTTAATTTTGTTTTAACATCAAAGAAATTTATTGGATAATATTCACAATATGGTGTACCATTACCACAACCAGGCATATATGCATCTTCTTTATCAGCGATACCTGAAAATGCCATTTCTTTAGTTATATGAAACCACAAATCACAGTGTATGATAGATATATGCCATGATTCCCAATATCCGCCTACCCATTTACGAAACCATTTATTGTTGTGACAAGTAGGGTTTAATTGTCTTTGTAGCCAATTCATTTCAAGATTCTTTTTAATTTTCTCTCCCTTTTATAATTGCTGTAACATTTCTCTAATTCGGCTATTTCATCTTTTTCCAAAATAATGTGCCATTGATCACTGAATAAATAATCTTGATAATGCCATTTGGTGTTATATTTATTAACACTTCTTTTAAGAACTGCATTAGAATTAGATCGCCAAGGCATATCAAAAATCTCTATATTCTCAACTAATTCCATTTACAAACCTCTCCAATTAACATCATATTTGGTTAGTACTTCTCTTGCAATTTTTCTAACTTCTTCACAGTCTTCACTTGGCATCTTTAGCCTAGCTATTGGTGTATCAAAAAATCCCATTAAATTATGAATACAGTCTAATAATTCTTGTCTTTCTTTATCTTCCATTTTACTTTAATTTTAGTATTATACAAATATAAAAAATAATAGCCAATAAAAAAATTATTGACTTTTTAAAATATGTTCTAATTTATTTGTTCTGGTGAAATTTTTATACAATTTTTCACATTCACATCTACAAGCACATTTACATTTATCTTTATTTTGATAAGAACAAAAATTCGTTTCATCAAATATAATAAGATTACCATTTTTTCCCAAGATACTATTATAGTTTTTTCTTGAGTATACTTCATCATCAAATCCATCAGGATAGTAAGCATCAATAAATTTGTCTATGTCTGAGAATATTTGCATTTACAAATATAAACAAATATGTTTACAAAAAAAACGAGTGATTTCTCACTCGCCTCATCTCGTCCATCCGTTAATTTATAAAGAAATCGTATATGTCTATTATAAGTGTATCATACAACTTTTCATTTTTTAATATTTCATCAACTTTTTTGTCTAATGTTCTGAGTTTATCAATCATTTCTTTAATTTCCTTTTTAGTTAATATCCTTGGGTAATTATTTTGCCAAAATCTTAAAACAGTTTTTTTAGCTATTTCATAATCTTTTGTTTTCATAATCTGCATTCTTTTTAATTCCTCTCTATCTTCTTTCATAGTTAATTTATCTATAACTTCTCTGAATCCCTCAAATGTTTTTATATGTTCCATAATAATTGTTTCAATTTCTCTTATATATTAAAAATTTAATATAAATTCTCTATATCTTCATCGCTAAAATTATCCCATAAATCATCGGCATCAATAATTTCAATAATGTATTTGTTACTTATTGGATAATCAACATATATTCCGTGAAGAAATAAAGGATCTTCGTCATATTCATGTAGACAATTAGATTTCAATTTAAATATTATATATTCCTCATTTTCTTTAAATGAGCCAAAATTCACAGACAAATCATATGCTGATATTAATGATGTTGCAAAATATAATCTATTTTCAAATGGTTTTCCATTTATCGCAACACCATCTCTTACCTTAAAACCATTCTTTTTAATATTGGACATATTACTTTTTGGTGTTACGTGATATAAATATTCACCGACATTATATCCAGAAGAATCACTCTTTAAATATTCATACACAAACTTAATATACGTCTTCATACAATATATATAAATTATAGAATTATTTTTTTTAATATATAAATTATACAAAAAAAATACGAAAAATGATATTAAATTTTAGCCAACATATAAACGAAAGTAAGAAGAAGAAATATGGAATGGATATAGAAGAAAGAACTATATTATTTACAGATATTAAAGGATCTTCTGAATTATGGAATAAGAATGAAGAAAAAATGTTCGAAGCATTGAATATACACGAAAAACAAATCGTAGATTTATGTGAAAAATATAATGCAATTATCCTAAAATCTATTGGTGATGCTTTTATGTTATCTTTCAAAACACTAAAAGAGTCTATTGATTTGGCTATCGAATTACAACATGACTTGAAAGAAAACCCTATTAAGATAGGTTCCACGAGCATGCAATTAAGAATTGGTATATGTGGTGGTGAGATATATAAAAAGGTATTTACACGACAAGGTAATAAGTTAGAAGACTATTTTGGTAATGTTGTTAATACAGCATCTAGAATGGAATCAAAAGTTTCTGATGTCGGTGGTGTCGCATTTGCATATGACGGTGATGTTGGAGACTTAGAACTTGATGATTATGATGTTGATGTGATTGACTTCAAAGAAGATTGTAGAGTTGTGGAAAGAAAAAGAAGTGAGAGATTATTAACTGATGCTCATAATTATATGTGTAAAAATGTTGATGAATTAAAAGGTGTCGATGAAGTGACGGCTTATAAAATCAAATTATAAATTAACAACACCAGTTTTACATTTTGGCTCATTGGTTATCCTTTCTAATTTCTTCTCTCTTAATTTCAAGTATTCTTCATTATACCAATCTACACAACTATTATTGACTTCTAAAAAATCATCAATACAATGTTCATTCTTGTGAAAACAAACATCCCAACCACCACGATGATCACAGGTATAGCAGTTTTTGTTATTCTCATTGAAAGAACAATCGTTTTCGTGTTGTTTCACATCATCTTTATCTATATCTGTATGTGAACAATAGTCACACTTCCAAACTTGTTTCATTTAGTTATCCTTTCTAATTTTCTTTCTCTTATTAATTGTTTATGTTCTTCGTATGACAAGGTTTTAATATAACTTTGACAATTCTTACAATATAAATCTTGTTCACTATCTAAATTACCAAGTTTAGAGTAGTCTATCTTATGACCAAAGACTTTACACCAAGTTATTTCCTTGAAACCATTCCAAGTATCAAATCGGGTATAATATCCATTTTTTCTAGAAAATAGTAATTTACATAATTCTTTAACTCTGTGCCAATTTTTTCCTTTAATAAACCAAAATATGTTATATGTTTCTCTCATTTTATTTTATTATTTTCATATATTTTTTTATACTCAGGAATTTTTTCAAATTCTTCTGCTAATTTTTTACCAGCAGGTGAATTTTCTAATTCGCCACGTTCTAATTGTCCTAATTTTTCAATAATTAATAACTCGTAATTCTCTTTTTCTTTCTTTTTCATAATACTAATTCTTTTAATGCTTACTTCTCCATAACTTTTTCTTTCTAAGTATTCGGCACTTAAAAAGTTTTTTAGTCATTTAATATTCTTTTTAATTTCTTCTGTCTTAAATTTTTATTATATTTATCTATATATAAGTTTGCTAAAGCGCTTGATTTTGATAAGGAACACCCAAATTCTAGATCTCTTCTCATCTCATAAAAAACACATCCAACACAAGACAATACATGAGGACAAGTATTATCATTTTTTATCAAATTTTTAGATTGTTCTAAATGTTCGACATTAAAATCAAAATAATCTAATGGCTTATCACCAAAATACTTTATAACTTCTTTTGTTCTCATATAAAATTTTAAGTAGTTTGTTGGGTGGAGTTTTTCCACCCAAGCACTTCCCCAACCATTTCAATTCTATTGAGAAAATGTCTTAAATACAAATATACAAAAAATGTTTAGTTAAAAAAATTAGTTACTATAATCATAAAACATTTCTGAAAAACAATCATTACATAATATATCTGATAGATAATCATTTTTGCCTGATTTCAAAAAATCATCAACTACACTATCTATTTGATTTTTAATTAAATCTTCGGCTAAGAAACCTGTTTGAGCCTGTACATCTTGAACGAACTCTCTAGTTAAATTAAGATGTAATTTTTGACCTAAAATTTTAATCAATATTGATGTGTTGAAATTACTTGTTATAACTTCATGTGTGTATTCTATTTTAGTCATCCAATAATCTTTTTAATTTTTTCTTTCTTAATATATTCTGATAATATGTTTGATATATGTCCATATTTTCTTGATCAAAGATAAGAAAATATGTTGGCTCGTCTGGTTGTTCATTCTCAAATGGGCACAATTTTTTATAATTTAAAATAATATATCTAACTAAATCTTCATTTATCTTAAATGTTTGATTATATTTATCTTCACAAAAAATTTGTATAGAAAATTCTTTACACTCAATCTCAAAGAATACCATTTTATAATTATAGATGGAATACTTATATTTTTTGCCATCAACAACTATTTTATATTTACCTGGAGGACCATTCAGATATAAATAAGAGTTCATTATTTTATTCTTTATTTTATTCCAAATTTTATTTAACATTTATATAATCTTTCTATTCTTTTAATTTTTTCTTCTCTTAAATCAAATTTATAAAAACCTAATTCACAGAGTTTTGCAGCATATTCAATTTGATCACAATGATATTCTGATTTTCTTCGATTGATTGTTTCTTTACCACTTGATTTATGTCTTGTTAAATGATCCCATTCACTATCATTGGAAAGTTTACAATCACATTGTACTCTACCAGAGTTCCAGTTTACAATCACATTGTACTCTACCAGAGTTCCAAATTCTAAAAACATGAGAAGTATCTTTATGTTCAATTCTTATACCATCATGTTTTCCTTCCAAATCAACACCATTACAAGAACCTGGACCATGAATAGCATTTTCTATTATAAATCTATCGCAATATTTTGAACTCTTATATGAACTCCATATACCAGCTATTGCGCACAATTCTGCAGCAACTTCCTGAGTTACTGTTTCTATATTAAATTCTTTTATTTGTTTAAATCCGAACATATTCTTTCTAATTTTTTCTTTCTATTTATTTTTATCTGTTCCTTAGTGTATCTACTCATTTCAAAATCATCACAAATCTTCATATATTCTTCTTCATGTTCTGGTTCTGGACGGTAACTGAAATCATAAGAATGTTTAGAACAATATATCTCTGGATATGGATTGTCCATAGATGCTCCAATACTTGTGAAATATGCACAATTTGTGCAATCAAAATTAATCATTTATTATCCTTTCTAATTTAATTTCTCTTAATAAATGTTTGTATTTCTCTTTATAATTGCGGAAACCTATTCTATATTTTAATTGTGATAATATCTCATTTAGTATAACTTTATTGGTTAAATCAAAGTCAGTATTGAAATGATAAAATGTTTCACTAAAATCATGGTTAGCAGAATCTTTAGAAATAAATCCCATGTAAAATAAAGAGTTGAATAATATTGTTTCAAGATATTCGCCTTCATAGAAACCTGAACCTGTACCATCATATATAAGACAATGTTCTCCTTTATTACATATCCAGCATCCATTATAAACGCTTTTCATAAGTACTGTTGGGTCATTACTTATTTGTCCCATATTTGGAATTTTCATTTAATATCCTTTCTAATTTAATTTCTCTTAATAAATCGTTACCATTCCTAATAACTTCACTTTCATAAATACCAGATATGAGTTTTTCATATTGTGTTTTGTCATCTTTCGTGTAAATATTATAGCCTGTATCAAAATTTTGATGAACATAAAATAAAAAATTCTTATTTTTAAAGTCTTCTATATTTAAATACTCCAGTATATCAAATGTACAAAGGGGAAGCAGATTGGCCTTAAAAGATTGAGAATGTCCATTAAATGTATAACCAAGTGACATATAATAATTACTTATAGTCGAAACTTCTTCCGAAGTTTCACAGAGATATATTATTTTATTCATTTTAATATCCTTTTTAATTTCATTTCTCTTAGTTCAACCCATTCTTCAAATTCTCTTTTAGATTCATTGTCGATATAACAATTAAGTTTATCAACAGAATCAAATCTAACACCAAAATCATAATCACTCACACTAATTTTGTGTATGTGTATGATTTCAATATCCCAAAAAGAATATTTCTCATTTAAGTATTTTTTTAATAATTCTAAATCCATAATCAACAAAGATAACAAAATTTATTAATAAAAAAATTGCACAATAACATTCGTCTAGTTATTGTGCAATTTTTATGTTATTATTTTTTATTTGAACATTTTTGCTGTATATTTGTCTCAATTAAAATTATTTAATAACTAAAAACAAAAAAATTATGTCAGAAATAAAAGCAATACTCATATTTTTATCAATATTATTCATCTGTGTTACTGTATCATTAGTTTCAGTCTTTGCAATCAAGATGGATTCAGAAAAAACAAAAACTGAGATAATTCTGCAATCTTTTTCGTTAGTCGAACAACCAATAGAAAAACAGAGATAATTCTGAAAGAGGTTATTTCATCAACGAATTTGGTGATACAATTAACTATCCAAAAATCATCACAAACGATGAAGAAATTGAACAACTATATCAAGACATAAAAGAATATAAAGAAATTATACTTATTCTTGATACAGAAAACACAAAACTAATCACAGAAAACTTAATACTTAACGAAAAACTCGATTGGTAATTGGAAAGATGTGACAATGGAATCAGAAGAAGAAATTGAATCAAAGAAATTGAATTAAAAATGAAACAAGTCATAAAATATAATGGTGAAACGTATCACAAAGACAACGAAAAACAATGTTGGCGATTGAGATATCCAGGTGATGAAGGATATGGTTGTGCTATTGATAGCCATAATTGGGAAAGATTTACAAAAAATCCACATTTAACAGATGAGGATTTAGATGATTATAAAAGACAAATGAGAGTAAAGAAGTTAAAACGTTTATTATAATTTACTAAAATTTTCCATATCGCCATTATCAAAAAATGCATTTTTAATTTGCATATTACTGAACCCTACAAATTTAGCAATTTTAATAAATTCCCAAAATGAAAATTTTTGTGATGCCAAATACAAACCATCTTGAATTTCCTCTACTTCATATTTCTTTTTAATTTCTTCGCAAGTATCTTTAGCATGTTGTTTATTACCATTTATATATGTACCAAATACATAAACAACTAAATTATCAACAATTCTTGATTCGTTTAAATATTCATTAAATTTCTCTATCATATTTTCACTTGTTCTTTTTGCTTGTTCCCATTCGATAGGATTTCTCTTTGATTTTAATCTTGAACCATATTCTGAATCTTTTGATCCAGATCCAATTTTAAAATGTGAAATATTTTTTTCTTCTTCTGACCATTCTCCTTCAATGTTAGATTTTAAATAGTCTTTAATCCTAATTAAAATAGGGTTAAATTTCAATGAAAAATCATCTTCATCCCAATCACAAGCATTTAAATTGGTGACTTCATTATCGTTGTCAGATGGTAAATCTATATACCAATCTTCAGTGATGTTTATTTTTGAAAAAGGATGGTTAGAGTTAAAGTCTTTTTCAACATCTTTTAACATTTTCATCAATCTGTCTTTAGGTGGATAAACCCAAAACGATATTATTTTTTCATCTACCCAAGCCCTACCAGGAAATTCTGTGTCAATTCTACCACCAATACTAGAGTGTGTCTTATAAAATTCACTCGTCCTTATTCTACCACCATTGTAAGCAAAAGCAAAGGCATTTCCAGAACTCGCAGTAATTGTTGATAATTCATCATTCGTATCAACACCACCATCTTTTCTGCCTCGAACCCAATCAGGATTTTCATATTTCTTCAAATATTTCATTAAAGTTATATATTAAATCTTGATTATAATATTCTATTTAATTTTCTTTTTCTTATATACATTAATTCTTTCTCTTTCAATGGTATAGTTAATAAATATTTACCTTCTTCTGTTTCAGCAAATTCTTCTGCTCTAGAAAACGTATATTCAAAATTCTCAATATAATTTTCTGCTATAACTATTTTTTGAATATCGACAAGACATTCGTTGAATACTTTTTCACCTAGACCAACAATGTGTGCTCTGACATCCCAAAAAGAATCATCACCTCCCCAAACTCTTGGGACATCAATATTTAATTTTTCATGAGCCTTTATTACATCTCCTAATGCTTCTCTTTTCTGTACAGCTTTTTGTTTGATAGTATCAATCTCATTAATATCAACTATAAAATATAATAATGTTTCAAAACATTTTTCACTATTATTTTTCCAATCTAATACTTTTACTATTTTCCAAAATCTTTTTTCGCTTATCCACATATTTTTCATTTTATGAATGATATATCATTCAATATATTGTATTATTGTAATTAGTGAGTGATAACTCATTCGCCAATTATTCTACGTAATTTCTTTTCTCTTATAATTTTAGAATAATTTTTAGTTTCCTTTTTAATTAAAGAATATTCTTCATTCCAAACTAATTCTTTTACATTAAAATTATATATTTCTAATTCTATCAAATCTCCTATATCTAATTGAATTCCACCATTTGGCATAGGAAATATAGAAATTCTTTTATCCGTTGAATCCCAGTTTGCGTAAATTGTTTCCAAAATATATTTTGCAACAGTTATAGATGTTTTAGATATTCTATCTGAACCATAACCATCCCAACCATCTTCTAATTTAGAATATGAATCAATCTGTTTTCTCATTTCAATTAAATTATTCATTATTATTGATTATCCTCTCCAATTTCCTTTCTCGATCCTCACTAATTGGAATGAAATCTTCCAACCGTATATAACAATTGTTCTCACTAACAAATACATGATTTTGATAACCTATCCAAATCATCCTTGTAATTATCACTTATTTCATATATCTCATTTAGTTGATACCAATAACCAACAGTAACAGATTTTATCTTGACCCACATAAAATCCTCTCCAACTTTTGTTCCCTCATAAACACTAAATAATCATCTAATATCTTTTTATATTTGTCATCCATTTAAAATTCTTTTTAATTTAATGTCCCTCATTCTGTTTAATTCTCGTATAGATAATTGAAAATGAATAAGAGATTCATCTGATTCAGTGCCATGCATTTTCATAGTTTCTTCATCCACAGAACACCCATTATCATATAAGCCACACTCAAGACAATCAACACCTACACATCCACCATTCTGTTGAATTATATTTCTTAAATTATCCATTTAAAATTCTCTCCAATTTTTCTTTTCTTAATTTCAATAAATCAATAAAATGTTTTTGTGTATAATATGTCCAACAACTGTCCAATAAGGTGATCCAATTTTGATGTGTGCATTATATACACCACCACAAACAATATCGGGATAATATTCTAAATCTTTTAATCTATGATTATTTGTGACACATTTCACTATTTTGTCCATCTTCTCATATATTTAATATTTTCTTTTGATTTAAGTGCACTTCTTTTATCGAGAATCTTTTGATTCTCTTTTTTACTTAATCTCTTTTTTGGTTTGGAATTTGTACCAGAATAACCAATCACAACTGGTTTTCCAGTTTTAGAATCTACCCATTTTAAATCACAACCTGTAAATGTTGTTGGAAATGTTTCATCTAATCGCCTTTGTATTTCACATGCTTCTGAAATAGAGTAAGGTCCTCTATTCATATTTCTTATATAATCACATCTTGTTCTATCTGTTGATACCATAGTAGCAATTTTTAATCATTTATACTAATAAATGCTATAATAGTAACACTTATTCTCCATTTATTCTTTTTAGTTTCTGTTCCCTAATTAGTTCGGAAAATTTCTTCTTAATTTCTTTTTCCTCTTCTATATCATCTTTAATTTTGACAATTTCATTTTCTAAATAGGTGATTCTTTTACCAAAAGTGTTATAGATTTCTGTGATCATTTTACTTATCAAGTCTTCTTCATTCTTATTCAAATAATCTAAATCATGTGTTTTGTATTTAGCATGATATCTATAACAATAAATTTCATCTATCTCTTCAGCACCGTGTCCATATAAATAGTTGATTTGTTTGGAAATTTTTATTTCATTTGCAGACGGGTGATAATCAACTTCTAATATATGATACAGTTCTTCTGTGCCACAATAAGGTGATATTTTTTCATTTTTATCTTTAAATTTCCTACTGATTTTCATTTTTTGTAATTCGTTTTAATTTCAGTTCTCTTTCAATATTCTTTCTTCTTTCTTCTGGTAAGAAATCAAGCAACTTTTTATTGCTTTCCATTTCTTTCAATCTAATTTTTGCAAAATATCTCTCAATAAAAAGATCATATATTTTATTGATTATAATATCTTCTTCAGTTAATTTTATCCAAGGTTTGAAGAAAACTCTGTACTGGATTTAATTTTATCTTTATCATAATATTTTATTTAAATTAGTTTAATATTTTTTCGTTATACTTTATTTCATACATCTTCGCAATCTCTACCACTCTTTTACCAGTTTCTCTGTGAAATGATTCCTCTTGTAGTTTCTGTATTTCTTTTAATACCAAGCCTTTATCTTCACCTTCACGAATCATTTTTTCGATACTATCAGCAAACCGATAGAACTTATCAGCAGATTTTGCTAATCCAATTGTAGATACAGGAATCATAGTGAATATGAGTCCAAAGATTAAAGATGTAACGATTAGTTTAACAACATTTAAGTCATGCATATCAAATAAGAATACTATGATGAAACTGAATACTGTGAATATTGGGAAACATATTAAGAATACTTTCCAACCTGGCATATCAAATAATTTGTGTAATGATTTCATGTTTATAGTTTTTAAGTGAGTAATTATTTTATTTGATACAAATATACAGCAAACTATTCAAATAAAAAAATTACGAAGGATATTTTAGATGGAAATTTCAATTCTTTCTAATTTCTTTTGTCTAATTTCCTTAAATATTCTCCTACCTTCTTCATATGTATCTGTATCTTTGAAATTTCCACCAAGGACATCTTTGCCATGCCTTTTTGTCTTCCAACATCATATCCAATAATGCTTCTTCTCTTTTATCCATTTTTATTTTTATTGTTTCTCATTTAATATTCTTTTTAATTTATCTTCTCTCTCCATTTTCAATAATTCATTTGCCTTAATCATCCTTGACTTAAAAAAATCTTGTGGTGAAATAATTGTATTACCAAGACAATGTCCAATTTCACCTAAACAACAATCAGAGCAAGATATTCCTACACAGAAACCTCCTTGCTCTATCATTTTATTTAAATTGTCTTTATAGAGTTTTTTCATACTTTTCTTGATTCATCTATCTTTTCACCAATTAATTTTTTCATTTTATCTTCCATCATAATTTAATTTTATACAAATTCATTAAACACTTCATACTCTCTACCTAATACCTCATACTCATTAATAAACTCTCTACGAATATCTACCATACTATCAACATTACTACCACAAGCACCAGTAACTCTCCTTAACAAGTAAATAGATGTTTCACAAGTTAAAATTCTTTGTAGTAAATCTTGCTCTTTATATGATAATAATTCAGGATTTCCTGTTTCGTCCCAATCAATTTCTAGTCCTACTTCGTTAGCATATTCTGTTGATGTCGTTAATGTTAATGATACGTGCATAATATTTAGTTTTTAAGTGAGTAATTATTTTATCTGATACAAATATACAGCAAATGACCAAATAAAAAAAATTATAATTTAATTTGATTTAAAATTCGATTTAAATTCGTTATACAATTTTTGATCTTCACAATATGTTGTACTCCATACAAGTTCTCCTGATGCATCCGTTATGAAAATATCAAACTCCATCTTCTCAAACTTACTTGGAATATCTTTAATAATACCTGAAGATAAACTAAACTCACTGTCTGTATAATATACAAAATCTCCTATAACATGCTCATTATTTTTCATCTATTTCTATTTAATATTCTTTTTAATTTATCTTCTCTCATCATTGTACTAAATTCTATCAATGTAATTGATCCATTATAAGGATCATCACCATATAACATTCTATTCTCAGTCGTCACATAAATAATAATCTTTCTTTTATAAAATTCTGGTATTTTGTTTATCAAGACTAATTCTTCACTTTCTGTTGAATTCCATACACAACCATTTAAAAACAAATACTTCTGACATTTTCTAAACTCATTATCATTCTTAATTATATATGATATTTTATATTCCAACCACTATCCTTTCCAATTTACTTTGTCTTAAAACTTTCTTCTCATATTCAATACACCAAGCCTTTACAATTGGTTCTAAATCAATATCTTGACCACAACTCATGTTGTCTCTGCCTAATACTCCCCAACCCCATTTATCTATTGGTTTATCAAATACACAAAACATATTATACCAAGAATTGGAATCAATAGTTGTTTTTACACCAACTGATAATGTTGGTAATGTTCTATTAATGTCTGGAACAACGAAAAAATATAGAACCATAATTATATCTTTCCAAGTATTGTTGTATCAATGGTATATCTTTAAGTAAATCATCAAGAAACTTTAATTGTCTCTCAGTCATTGGATAATCCCATTTATAATTAGTTGGTGCATCATGCATTAAATATCTATATAGATTCATTTATTATCCTTTCTAATTTTAATTGTCTTGATAGTGATATATAATGTTTTTCTAAAATTGAATTATTTATATCATTTACATCAAAATATCCATATTCTCCTTTATTTGTATCACCCGCCTGTTTCCACACAATTTTGCCATTTGTGTCAGTTCGTATATAATGCTTATTATCATATTGTATAAACTCTTGTAAAATATTATACCCTCGGTCAATTTTCATTTTATTATCCTCTCCAATTTTAATTGTCTTAAATAATAATTAACCGACATTTCATAAGTATCATTCGCCCTAATGTAACCGTCTCTCTTTAATGTCTCCATATCCCAAACATAATAAGATTTCCAACCTAATACCTTATTGCCTCTCTTTGCAATACTATCCTCATATTCTTCAAATGTGTCAGCAAATATCCATTTCAATCCATTATCATAATAGATTTTCATTAAAATCATATTCTCTTCATATGTTTCTATTTTAATCATTTAATATCCTCTCCAATTTTTTCTGACGTAATAATGGTTTAATAAATTTTATCATAATATCTTTTCTAACTTTAGTTTCGTATTCCCAATTTCCATTCCAAACACCACCAACAACTCTTTCGAAAATTTCATATATTAATATTGGTGAATTATTAGTTACCTGATATTCTTTATATTTTTCATATGCCTTCTTTATTATATCCCTATCTATTGTCATTTCAATATCCTTTCTAATTTTGAACGTCTTCTAGCATTCTTATTTAATTTCTTATGCAAAGGTTCATTTTCATACCCATAACCACCTAATAAATTATATGGAGGTATTCCACCATAACGATAAAAATGTTCTTTACCTCCAAGGACACATACATAATAAGTTCGCCATTCATTCACAATACTATATTCTATATCTTTAGTTACCATTTATTATCCTTTCTAATTTATATTTGCGAAATATCTTCTTATCATCTGTAAAATATTCTCGATACATATCCACACCAAACCATAAACCTTCTCGCCTCATAAGTTCTGAACCATGACATACATAATACATACCCAATCCATCATAACGTGAATCATAAATACTACCCTCTTTAAACAATTCCTTATTCATTTATTATCCTTTCTAGTTTTTTCTCACGCAATTGTTTATTATACCATTCATCTAAAACACCATTCACCTTTTCAAAAACACAATCTTTACACTTAATACCTGAACAACTCCAATCATTATTTCGTGTTAAAAAATTAGCACAGTCCCGTGATAGAGTTGTACCAATGCTTCCAGAAAGGACATCAATTCTATCAAAATAATGTTCAGGTACATAAAATCCTTTAAATTTATCCATTATCCATGATGTGTTAAGTATTCATTGATGCGCCTGGTTTCAATTGGGAAGATTCATTCAGTACAACTGACCACGTAGGTGATTTTGTATCTGTTGAAGAATTAAGTGAATACCCAGAACATTTAATATATGAAGAACATGGTGAAGATACTGGACTTGTTTATGGTGCAGTTATAGTTGGTGATAAACTTTTCTAAATCATCACCATGCTTCTCAATCATCTTCTCTAATTGTTTTATTAAATTTTTAGCTTTCATAAAATTACTATTATTATTGTTAATACTATTAAACAAGCAACTACTATAACATTGAATATTCGTTGCTTATTAAGTACCCAATTGCCACCACCACCACCATAAGAAGAATTACTCTTCCAATCATAAAAATATTTTTTAATTTTCATTTTTTATTATTCGTTTTAATTTTAATTCTCTATATTCTTTCTCAGTGAATCTTTTGAATCTATCTGAGCCACAGATACAAATAGGTATTCCACAATATGGGTCAGGTATTTTAATATGTATTTTACCACACCAACATTGATATATTATTCGCTTAACCATTACATAATCTCTTTAACTTATTCTCTCGTAATATCCTTCTAGACTCAAGTATCTCATTTAATAAATCTTTTGCCTTTCTTAATGTATCTTTATCTGAATCATATTGAGCACAACCAAATACTGGACATTCAGCGCAATGTATTAATGTACAAGATCCCTCGGATCCAATCAACTTATTTAAAAATTCTTCTTCTTTCATTAAATTTTAGATTATTGTGAAAACTAAATACAAATATACAATAAATTATATAAATAAAAAATTAGCGAACCACCCCTCGCATTTTTAATCTATATAAATATATAACAACCAACAAATTACATCACATTTTATATAAAATAATGTCACAAATATAGTAAATACTTGTGACATTATTTATGGGCGCAACCAAATAAATCTGAGCGCAAACAACACATCTCTAATATTTATGGGCGCACTTCATTATTCTTTTAAGTTTTATTTCTCTATTATAAAGATAATATAATTTTTTAATATGTTCTTTAGAACTTTGAAATGTGCCTTCAGCAAATTTATTATCTTTATAAAAAACATAGATATAATTATTTTTATAATAAATGTCGAATTTGTCGTATTGTCCTATAAAACAACATTCTATAATATCATTTTTATACCTAATCATTTATTATACGTTTTAATTTTTCTTTTCTTATATGTTGTAAATAATCTATACAATAATTATACTTCTTTTTATTTAAAGATTTATCAACATATATTACAGATAATATTATCCCTGTATGTAAAGAACATATACCATCACCATCATTATGAACACAATCTTTACACCATTCCGATAGACAGTTCACCATTATTATCCACTATCTTCTTATATAATTCTATCTTATTCACCTATAATCCTTTTTAATTTTTCTTCCCTCATAAAATTCTTATCGAATGTAAAGTATTTTTCAAAATCACTTATCAAAAACCATTGACCCATAGAAGTATTTACATTTGTGTAAATGAATACACTATTCCTTTCATTTAAAGTTTGCACTTCATGAGTTCTTATATAATATTTATGAAATTCTTTATAATTTCTGAAAAAAGACGGGTTCGGAAAAATATTAGTCTTAGGTATAACTTCTTTTTTACAATATACTCATTATCAAATGAGTTAGAGAAATCGTATGGTAGATTAAATAGGTTACTAACGGTTAATAAATGATGCAAAAATTAGAAAGGATATTAGATGTCTGAAATATTTGAACCAGCCTACCATAGTCATTCTTGAATTGCGCCACAAGAATCCTTTCCCATAATCAATCCGCCAGTAAGATTTCTCACCGTACAACACCAATACATTT
>Ga0307928_10001411_pt1 | contig 18184 bp, 33 predicted proteins | sample AceLakmetagen232_FD_201815 | JGI IMG/M metagenome (GOLD analysis project Ga0307928, IMG submission 201815) | Saline water microbial communities from Ace Lake, Antarctica - #232 | ecosystem: Environmental > Aquatic > Non-marine Saline and Alkaline > Saline | place: Antarctica: Ace Lake... | reverse complement strand
TATTATCAGGACTAGCAAAAGTTGCTCCTGCTGTTGAACCTATCTTAATAGAATTAGTATTATCTACAGAGATTAAGTTTAAAGAATTTTGAGTTATAGCTTCCCCTGTTGCTATGTTTACACTGTTAGTAGTTGTTGCAGGTTCTAAGACTCCTCCTGTTTCATTCCAGTAACTAACTGGAGACGCATTTGCTGAAGCTATAAGACTATCAATCTGTGTCTGGTTGTAAGTCTGGTTAATAGTATAATAGTCGCTAGAATTGAAACTATCACCTGTTGAAGACTGCTTAAGGATAATAGTACGGGAATCACCGAAGCCAGCAACAACTAAGCCACTGCACAACAACAACATCCCGATTAATAACAAATACTTCTTCATCATATCCTACTCTTCAAAACCATGGTGAAAATCATTACACCAATCATCATCAAACTAACAAGCAAATAATTACTCAAAATCCAATTAGTCATGGGAGTATCAGTAGCCGAACCAGCAAACTCATCATCACTAGTGAAATCAGCCCACACGTTAGACAAAACCATACTACCTAACAACAAGAAGATCATGAAAATAATAGCCAACACCATGAACAAAGGACTCGAATCACTAAGCCAACTAAACACTATACCCATGATAAACAACAACCCGAAAACTAGAATGAAAGCACCATCAAAAGTCGCATCATAACGAGTATCCAAATCCTGAACAACAGCCTTACTAGTGTTACTCATCATATCATCATCCTGGATGAACTCATTGATATCACCAAAAGCCTTACCAATAACAAGATTAATAATCGCAAACACCACAAGGAATACAATAATCATAATAGCAACACCGATAAAACCCTTCTTGTTCATCTTCTTAAAACGATAATTCAAACTTCCCACCTCTCTTCTTCTTCTCCTTGTTCTTGAAATGATCATAAAGATAAACATCATCCTCTGATAAGCTACGAAGATAAGCAGCCTGGGTAGGATATCCCCTAGAGCTCGCCTCAGTCTTTACTTTGAAAGCGAACTGTTTAGGGACAGCTATCCATTTGAAATCTCCTTTAGACTTCACAACTTTGGACTTCATTTAGGGACCACCCATCCTGCGAACTTCAAGATCTCGTAAACGAAATACAAGAACACATACAAGAAAAGTATTCTCACAAACCACAACGTACCATTGTAGAATATTCCGCTAGTCTGATACTCACTAGCTACGCACTGGTACTCGTAATTGTAAACATCATAGCCGCTAAGACTGGTGCTGTTAACTACATTCCAACTGCAAGGATCATCAGCATCCATTGTTGCTTTAGCCATTAATAAGAAACCACCGGCGACGAAGAACAGAAGCATTAGCTGGAGGAGAAAATGTTTGTTCTCCTCGCCAGCGTTCCTTTTGAGATTGAATAGCATGTAGAGCATTAGTGCGGTGACTAACGCAATCCCCATTATTACTTCAAAGCCCATTATCCCGAGCCTCCTGTATCATCTTCTTTTGGTAAGTCTTCATTATCTAAAACCATCCTGTCGTGAATGATCGCTTCCAAACGATCAGTTGTTATCGCCAAGTTATCAGCGACTTCACTATATTGTGCACCAACTTCCTTCATCGGCTTAACAGCGTCATCGAAGAATATCATGAACAAAACCAATATCATGATGACCGCCATGTAAGGAATGGCCGCCGCGATCATATCGCCGATGTTCTTCTTCTTCTCTCGCTCAGCCTTGATGTGCTGGTTGATCATCAATGCTCTTTCGTTGTTACCGAAAGGCTGCAATGTCTTGATGACATCTTTTGTTTCTGCATCTTCAAGATCGAAAGTATCCTTAGCGGGAATGAATGTATCCCCGTCCAGTCGATAAAATTGCGCGTACATGCGACCTTTGTTATCGACCTCTATACATTCTTTCAATGCAGGTGTCACTTCGACTTTTAGTTTTTTAAACTTCCACCAAATCGTGCCGTCCTTCTTCCTGATTTCTCTGAAGCGATCGATACGAACCATCTTGGTTCCGTTAACGCTGTCTTTGATTACTGCTCGGTGCTTGTACTGCATCGTGAAATACACGAAGTAAAAGCCGAGCCCTATTGCTGTTATGCCAAGTACCCACAATAATCCGTTTAGTACTTGACCTATTATATCTGCCATTTATCCTCCGAATCCTGGAACACGTAGTCGCATTCCTTTCGGTCGGTCTCTAACACTACTACTACTTTCTTTGTGATGTATAGTGCTTGCGTAACTCTTTCTCTCGCCATCGCCCACTAGACGGCTCATGAAAGGTCTCATTTGTATGAGTATCATATCTATTAGTCCTTCGAAGTCTTGAAGGTCTATGTCCCAGTTGTGCCTGTTGTTCATCAGGAATTCTGCCAGGTCCATTCGGTAATTGTATAAGTAGTTGTCTAAGCGGTCGAAGTTCTCGAAGTTCCCTTGTACTACTTGACTGTTCAGTGTGCTTCTTAGCCACGCCATTATACTATGTATTCCTGTCTCGTTGGCTTTTGGTTTGCTAATCTTTACTTGTTGGAATCTTGGCTCTCCGTCTACCATCTCTACTCGTTCCTGTGTTCCTCGCAGGTACATATCGATTTCTTTTATTAGAGTGCTGGTGTCTAGTCGTATCTTTAGAACGCTGAAGTCATTGTATCCTCTGTTGTCGCTCCCGTAACTATCTAAGTCTTGATTCTCGTTACCATATTGTGCTTCTTCTGTCATAGTGAAAATAATCCTCCTTTCTTCTTCTTCTTCTTCTTGCTTGCTTCGACTCCTTTGAGGGTGATCTGTCTTAGTTCTCCGCCTGTCGATATTCTTCTTTCTCTTCGTTCAATGAATACTCCTGATTCTCTAGTGCTCATTCTAAAACCGCTTGGTGCTGATAGTCCTCTCGTTGTTGCACTTCCCCCACTGCTTACCCTGAAGCTAGCAGCTGCTGTATTACTTACGACTCTTTTACCTAGTCTGAATGCTTGCAGCGATGATAGTCCTGATCCTATTGTTTGGAATGTTCCTTCTCTTCTTACTTGAACAGAGAATATTCCTCCTGATGATCGTTGTCTTTGGAAAGGTTTGGGTGCTAGTTTAGGTATTACTGGTGATGGTGTTCTAGGATTAGGCCTTGGACTTGTAGGAACAGGACTCCAAGGGTTCGGTCTTGGACTTGTAGGAACAGGACTTCTTGGAACTGGGCTAATTGGTGATGGGACTCTTGGACTTGGTACTCTTGGAGAAGGAACTACCGGACTAGGAACAATTTGTGAAGGGGTCACTGGTGAAGGTTTACTTCTTGATCCACCACCACGACGACCAGGATCATATTTTGGAGGAGTATATGGAATCACACTTGGAGAAATTACAGGAGTCACACTTAGTGGTTTGCTTGTTGGATCAACACTACCACTCCCTAAACTTACTGCTCCAGTTAATGAACCTGCTGGACTAATTACTGGAGCAGAACTAACTGGACGGCTGCTCAACCCACCAGTTTCTTTACTCATCAATCTTGATAACTCAGCTTCCTCTTTAACTGTACGAGTAGTTTTTTTTGTTAGTTCTTGTAAACGTTTACTGCCTGTAGTTATTTCCGATCTAAATATCTCCACTCTCTTTCCTTGGAGAATAGTAGGCCCTACTTTAGTTCCCTTAATTATTTCTCCAGGCGCTAGGGTGATCTCTGATTCTAGACCTACAAACCCTACTGGTTTGAATTGACCGCTAGGAGTCATCTGCCACTTTTCTAGTTGAGCAGCTTCCACTGGACTTAATGTTTGTCCTGTTTTTAGTTTAGCTTCTATACGACCTAAATTTGCTGGGAACTTCTCAACACGAACTCCTTCAAAGAATAATATTTGTGGTTTTGTACTTCCATATTGAACGTTTCCACTAAGTACATCTTGTAAACTCGCCGAGGGTTTTTTCTCTAATCCTAATCGGCTCTGTCTCACTCTTGATCTTGGATCGGCGAAGAAACTTCTTTCTAGTTCCGGAGATGATGCTGTTGGTTTTGGTTTATCTACAGTTATTTTTCTTTTGACAGTTCCGAATAAATTTCTTTGTGCACTGACAGCGGTTACTTCTTGACCTGCTAGTTTGGCTTGTTGACTTATTGGCTCGGCAGTACTAGCAGTCCCTCCTGCTAATTCTATTTTTACATCCTTTGTTGCTTGGATTACTTTAACATCATCAATTGTAGTTACTGGTTTGTATCTTGGACTGAGTACTGTTCTTGTGAATGAGAATGCTTTGCTTCCTGCTTTCGCTACAGCTCCTGCTCCTTTGGCTCCAGCTATTTCTCCCCCTATATATCCGAACGCGAAGAATGGTTCGCTTTTCAATACTCCTAATGCAGGCACTCCTGCTCCTGAGACTACTTGTTTTCCTAAAGTATACACTCCTTTAGCAGCACCTACTGTTGTTTGTACTGGTCTAGTCACTAGGTTCTTGAAGAATCTTCCTGTACCTATAACGCTTGTAGCAGCGCCTATACCTATTGTTGTTGCTGCTTGTTTGAATGTGAATGCTCCTCCGCTTCTTTCTGTTTGTGTTCTGATTGTTTCTCGTTGTTTTGATAATAAATCTTCCACTCTACCTACTGGTGTATCTTCTCTTTTATTCAGGAATCCGGCTTCTACTGTGGATGGTGCTTGAGTAGTTGTGGTTGGTTTTTTTGTTTGTACTAAACTTATTTGTGGTGGCGGGGTGGATATTGTTCTTTGACCGGGAGTTGCATTAGTAAATTTTGGTATTGGTCGATTATTAAATTGCTGTGTTGGTCTGGTTCTTGTGTTAGTAATGTTTTCCTGCACTACACCCTTTGTACTATCACTTACGAATTGTTTACCGAAACTTGGTTGAGAAACTCTTGTCCGGATAGGAACTCGAGTGGGTAATGGTTCTTGCCCTTGACTTGAACGAGAAGGAGTACTGACCGACTTAGAAACTTGTGATGATGATCGTCTTCTTTCGACTAACATTTTATCAACAGCAGCGGTTTCTTCAGAAGAACGCTCCCTACCATCAACAGTTATTCCTCCTCGATCTTCTCTATCTTGCTGTTCTTTCTTACTTATTGATCTTACACCTCCACCTTTACTTGATTTGTAAGTTCCTGCTTTTCTTTCTGCTCTAGCTTTCTCTACTTGTTTCTTTACTACTTTAGAAGCGGCAGCCCGATCTTTCTTTGCTTTAGATCTTTCACTTTTAGAAACAGTTCTTGCTACCACACAATATGATTAGTTCTGATTTATTTAAAACTTTCGCTTATTGCTAAAATTTTATAATTTTTGCAAGAAGGTTTATATTATTGCTTAAAAACCTTTTAAGTATATTGTGAAAGAACAATCACAACAGAGGAACCAAATGAAAGCAAGATTTGAAATTAAAGACATGTTACCAATCGCATTAACTCTAGTAGTTACTGGAATTGGTGTAGCTTACGGGCTAAATGTAATGGAAGACGTTCAGGGAGACTTGACAGTTAACAGTGCAGCATACAACGCAACAGGCGACGCGATCACAGGCGTAGCAAAACTACCTAACAAGTTACCACTCATCGTAACAGTTATTGTAGCAGCTATCATCATAGGAATCTTAGTTAGATACTTGATGTACCGATAAAGGTAAACACAGAATGAAGAGCAAAGCGAGATTCGAAATCAATGACATGTTGCCTATAGCTCTAACTCTATTAGTTACTGGAATTGGTATAGCTTACGGGCTATCAGTATTAGAAGATACACAAGACGATATAGGGAGTGGATATTGTGGAGATAATGCAGGTTGGTGGAATACCACTAGTCAAGTATGTCAAGCGAGCACAACAAACTCTACAGCGATCACAGGAAACAGTGCAGCGTACAATGGCACTGGAGACGCGATCACTGGTATTGCAAAGCTACCTAATAAATTACCTTTAATAGTAACTGTAATTGTTGCAGCTATTATAATTGGTATTCTTGTTAGATATCTGATGTACCGATAAACCTTTTATTTTTTATGAGGGGAGAAATCCTCTCATTTTTTTTCTATTCGATTAATTAATTCTTAGAGATTATTAGAAAAAATGTTTTTTTTTGTTTTTTTTTTTCTTTTGTTTTTTTTCTTTTGTTTTTTTTTTCTTTTGTTTTACCTAAGAAAAGATAACCTATAGGGTGGTCAACACAAGTTCACGAAGTAGTAGTAAAATTCCTATTGTGGGTTTTACCACATTAAAAAATCAAGCCTTTATAATAGTATATAAATAATAAATTAATATAGATATAGATAGATAGATTATAGTAAAGAAAACAAAAGAAAAAAAAAAAAAAAAACAAAAGAAAAAAAAAAAAAACAAAAGAAAAAAAAAACAAAAGAATAATATTTTCTTCCAAAGAATATTTCTTGATTAAAACCTTTAAGCAAAAATCAATACCATTGAATCGTGATGATAAAAGTTTATATATGTTCTACGACAATACAAAGTACATGAAACGAAACAACAGACAAATAACAATCACAGTCCAAGAAGACGCACTAAACGTTATCGATGCAGCAGCAAAGAAAGACAACAGAACAAGAAGCAACTTCCTATCACAAGCAGGATTAGAGAAAGCAATCAAACTACAAATGAAAAACAAAGAGGATGTGAAATAATGAGCGAGATAAGATTTAGACAAAGAACAGACGCGAGCTTCACCTGTGCTCAGAAACACTGCGACAACCTACCAACAAAATACATCGAAGTTGAAATGTTCGGAGGAGTACCAGTAACGATTTGCTTCTGCGACAACCACGCCAAACAAATAGAGATCAATATCAAAGGTGCACTATAATGAGTAACTTATACGACGAACAAAAAAAATGCGTTGATAACATATATAACCTAATCCAAGATTTACCCAAGATGGGAATGGATCAGGATCTATTAATCATCGAGTGCATGAGAAAATATGCAGTCAGTACAAAAGCTATCACCTCAATACTTGAACGATTCGTTAAAGTTAAGATGATAAAAATCGAAGACGATTTAATAACCAAGGTATAAATAATATGACTGAAGAAAACAAAGAAGGAGAAGTCGTAGAGACTAACGATCTACAAGAAAGATTCCTATCAAGAATCGCGCTACAAGAGATCAGCTATTATTTTAGCCTGATCGCAGAGAAGTACTCAATGGATAAAGAACCTGTGGAGGCAGAAGATGATGAAACAAAACCAAACACTAAATGAATACACTTACAACGAATGGCTCAACAGAGTAGGCCACGAGAATCAGATACACAATGGATCAAATAAAACTAACTAAGAACAAGAACATAGACCTATCATTAATATACCTAGTGGGCCTGCCGCTAATAGCAGTGACTGCGATGATGAGCATGACAGTGCTCCATGTCTACTGGGTAGTATTCACATTGATTGCGATAATAGTCGCATTCTGGAAGTAAAAAACAATGGCAACACTAAAAGAAACAGCACAGGTTTACGAACCAACGCAAATGAAAAACGTAGCAGATCTAGACAAAGTACCTCTCGGCATCAAAGTCGAAGAGAAAACCTTCAAGGAAGGAACGCCTGATGAGTTCAGAGCAAACATTATAACCATAGAGGAAGATGATTACAGAGTGCCTAATACTGTACTCAAAACCATCAAAGAACTATTGGGTCATAATCCAGCTTTGCAGTTTGTTAAGGTGCTCAAGTCTGGTGAGGGAGTAAAGACAACTTATACTGTTATTCCTTTGGGAGTCTGAAGGATTAATTAAGGGTTAGGTGTTTGGTATGGTCATTTAATAAACTCACACACCAACTATCACTAGCGTACACCTCTTTGGCTGTACCACTCACCCCCAACCCTATTTAACTATACTATGGTAGATATACAATTTAGCTACGGCTCTCGGATCAACACAAAGAACTTAAACGATTATTTCGTGGAGGATGAAGAAGATGGACAACATATGGTGGATGCTGATGATAATAGTGATGGCCCCATTATTGATACTGATGATCTTGGAGATTATGATTTCCAGGAACATTTATACGAAGAGGAAGACTAAACAATGAAACAAGATGAAATAAGAGAATTAATGAATGATAAATTCACAGAAATCACTCAAGAAGAATATCGCGAGTTAGGTCGTTTGGAGGAATTTAAATCATGGTGTGGTGATGGGAACATTTATCATTCATTATTGATGCTGATGATCTTGGAGATTATTGATACTGGTGATCTTGGAGATTATGATTTCCAGGAACATTTATACGAAGAGGAAGACTAAACAATGAAACAAGATGAAATAAGAGAATTAATGAATGATAAATTCACAGAAATCACTCAAGAAGAATATCGCGAGTTAGGTCGTTTGGGGGAATTTAAATCATGGTGTAGTGATGGGAACATTTATTTCAAGCCTAAAGAACAATGGCCTAAAATAATCGGAGAAGAATATTGTAGATACCGTATAGATGAGGAAGGTGTAGTAACAATTATATTCGATGGTCGTGAATTACTTATTGAGAGATCACTAGATATTCTTTATGCTGTTGTCGAGATAAGCAAACAACAACGAGGAAAGAAACAATGAAAACTAAAGAATGCTTTAATTACAAAATGGAACGAGGACAGAAGAAGATTAACTTCCTACCAATAAGACTATTACTATGGATACTACCAGTAGCAGGAGCTGTAGCTTTACTAATGAGTGACCTGTTCATAATGGTGGTTTGGATCTGCGGGATGCTACTAGCATTAGGATTCATGTTCAAACAATTAGGAGATAGAAAATGAGAAACCAAGCATGGAAGAAATGCCCTCAATGTGGAATGGTAGTACCAGCTGATAACATTCAGATGGTGGAGATATCTAACGACAAGAGCTTCGCAGCATTCTTGGGGAAGAAGAAGTTCGACCTGATGTGCAATCATTGCATCAACGATCATAACTCCCAATACGTTAAAGGAGAATCGGAATAGATAATGAGATCTAGCGATTCGGAGAACATCCAGAACAATGGTAGCAGCGAGTTTAACAGCGCTTTCGCTACGCTGGAAAGAATGCACAAAGAAATGACAGAAGCAAACTACTACAGCGGTTACAATACAATGGCCGATATGAAAGGATGGTGGGGAGCGCTACGTTCTTTGGAAAGAGAACTATGGCCCTACGTCGGACCAGAAGAAGGCAAGAGTATTGACGAGGTCAGAGTAAAGAGTGTCAAAGAAGACGATCGTTTGTTCAAGTTTTACTTTGACAAACTAGACGCTTACGAGAGAGTACTAAGAGCTATTCACGCCTCTAAAGGTTTCGGCATCAGAGCTCGTGACAGAATGGAAGATGGAATGATGGATTAAAATGGTAACTCTTAAAGAAGATATTGCAGGTAATCCTTTGCCTTGTAATTTAATATTGGATGGTAATTTGGTTACTGTTCTTGAGAAGTCAAGGATTAAACTTGAGCGTGATTGGGATATGATCGGTCTTATTGCTGGCAAGGAGGGTAGTGGTAAAACTACTATTGCTATGCAGATGTGTTTGGCTATGGATGCTGGTTTTAATATTGATCGTATCGTGTTTAATTCAGAAGGGTTTAGTGATGCTGTTGACAACGCGCCTAAGTTTAGCGCTATACTTTGGGATGAGGCGGATGACCTGTCTGGTAATTGGGCTAGTCCTATGATTCAAGCTATCAAGAGTAAGTTCAAACGTATCCGTAAGAACAATTTGTTTATTATATTAGCTACTCCTACAATTTTCGATCTTAGTAAGTACTTTGTTATTGGTCGTACTAATTTCTTGATTCATGTTTATAGTAAGAATATGCAACGTGGTTTGTTCCGTTATTATAATGAGTCTAAGAAACGTATGCTCTTCATTAAGGGTAAGCAGTTCTGGGATATGGATGTAGAGAAGTCTTTGTTTTATGGTTCGTTCCGTGATTATCCTAAAGACTTTCCTATTGATCTTGATCTATATGATCAGAAGAAAGAAGAAGCAACTAAAGAGATCCTTAATAAATCTGATACGCCTAAGAACGCAAGACAACATACAATAAGCCATTTACTCGATCAAGGTATTGATCTTGAAGTTAAGGGGTTTGCCGAAGCATTTAATGTCGGTATTCGTACGATACAGAAGGATTTGGTACAAATAAGGGCTAATGAGGGGGACGTGCCAGGCGAAGAGCGAACTGCGAACACTATTATTAATAACGCACCAGGAGATAATTTTTTATGATGAACCACAAAGAAGTAATGAAGAAGAGCGCCCCCAACCTACTGTTCATGGTGGCTATATACATAGTGATTATGATCAGCCCGTGGAAAGGACTAGGCCCATTACTAATCATAGTATTCACTCCATTAATAATCTACGACATCTATAAGAACATAAAGAACAAAGAGAACTGCTTCACCAAGATGCACTACTGGAAAGGATTAGCTAGTGGTGTTATGATGCTAGTACTCATATACTATCTATACACTTGGCTAGGGGGGTACGGGTTGTGGGGAGTGCTCGCAGTCATAGTACTCTACGTAAGCTATCGTATATACAAAGATGTTAAGCTGGGGAAAGACAGCAACTACATGGAAGGTATGAGGGATATAGAAACAAGAATTTGGGGATCTCCCCTGGACGAGAGAAAGAAGAATGAGAATAAGAAATAAGAATAAGTTTTACGGACGGATACTAATAGTCCTAGGAACCATACTCATGCTAGTGTTGGCAGGGGGGAACCTACTAGGATTTATCGTAGGGATTATTTTGGGTGGGTCGACCATACTTTATGGTTTCGATCTAAGTAACAAAGAGGAAGCGGAATAAATGAAACTACAAGAAGTACTTGCTAGGTTGCCGTTCAGGAAGTACCAGCAAATAATAAGCAAGTTCAACAAACTATACAATACACTATGCAGAGATTGTCAAATCAAAGCGTACGTAGCAAAGCGACAAAAGAAAATGATCAACCCTGAAGACCTTTGTTCTTTATGTAGGATAGGGGCTGATGAGATATTAAAGAAACCACTGGAGGATGCGAACAAATGGTATGCAAAAAATACAATAAAAGAATCAGCAAAGAAGTAAAGACAAAGAGATTAGCAAGTATGGGTTTATTCATTATATTAACATCATTAGGAATGCACATGGTGATGGATGGATGCAGATTAATATTTCAAGGGGTAACTCCTGGGATTAATATTATAGGAGGAATAACTTTTGGATTCATACTGGTAGCTAAAGGATGGAATTTACTAAATGAATTCTATACTTGATCAGTTACTAACAGCTATAGTAATACTCATTACTAGCATGATAGTCCACGAGCAAGGTCACTACACTAAAGCAAAAAAATTAGGATACAAGTCATCGGTTGGTCTCGATAGGCATGGACTCTACACAGAGTTCCCAAATGATGTAAAGCGTAGTGACCACCTGCTCATCTTAAAACAAGGAATAATCTGGGGGGCACTGGTCACACTGGCCACACCCCTATTCAGTCTAGCGTTCACACCGCTAGTAATGATCTGTTACTTGATGGGATGCAGGAAAGACCTTAAACAAATAAAGGAACTAACCAATGGCAATAAAAAACTGTAAACACTGCGAAGGACTATTCAAAGCAAGATCTAGATACGCAAGGGTTTGCTGGAACTGCCTGGATCATAGAATACGTATTCATTCAAAAGAAAGATATAACCTACGAATGGATGACCAAGCAGGATTAGAAAACAAAGAATACACTGACGTGTATACACGGAGGAAAAAACATGGACGTAAGCAAGGAAATAGTCTTCAATACATTACTGGATTGGCGTAAAGAAACGATCGACCCTTTGGAAAGAGCACAGTTGATATCTCGCTATCAGAAAGAGGAAGGGATTACTCAATCAGAACTAGCAAAGAAACTAGGAATACCTAAGAGCACTTTGAAGAACTGGCTCATCTGGAGTCGTATAGATCGTACTGATTATGAGCGTCTTAAGAAGCAGGGCATGGGTAAGTTGCAGATCCAAGATACTCTTGTTAACAAGAAGGATTATACTGATGTTACTGACTTGGATGTTATGTTGGATCAGGTTCTTAATCGTCTTCGTAAGTATTACACTGTGAATGTGAAGACTATTGACAGGGCTACTCGTTTGCGTGACGATCTTACTTTGTTGATCCATGAGAATATGGGGTTAAAGAAATGAACGAGGCGAGAGAATAAAGTGGAACAGGAAGCTTTTCGACAGTATCGCGATGATGAGGATCGGGTTAAAGATAAGGGAAAAATATTCACTGTCCGCCTTAATGAGGAAGAACAGGAGCGTCTGATTGCTAGTAAACGTGTTCTACAACAGCCGAAAGACAGTACCGCTTTGAAGATGCTGGCTGATATTGGATATAATGTATTACATGACCAGTTGACGGGGCGTATTTTGGAGACTGTCTTTAAGAACAAAGCCAAGAATAGGCGTGTAGGGATAGAGATTATAGAGTAAAATTTGACGTTTGTAATACAAATGTCTTTTATTTGTGACACAATTGTTATTATGAGGCTTGCCTCGTAAGTTAAGAAAGAAAATCGGTGATGAAAATGAAAAGAATCAGACCATTAGAAAGAGTAGACATCAAAATCAACAAGAAACAAATAACAGAAGCAGAAAACAGAACAAAAAAACTAATCATAGCAGTACAAGGAATGAACCCAGGACACTTCCAAACAAAAGAATACACCAACAGATACTACGGATGCCTAGGAGAAGTAGTATTCGAAGACTGGTTGAAAGAAAATAAGATAACATTCCTTACAGAAAAGAAGTACGGAGAAGCAGACAACTACGATGTGCTAGCGAACGGATCAAAAATAGATGTCAAAACAGGATCATTAAACTGCGACATAAATTGTTTATCACCGAAGTTCAGATTCTTAATAGTAAAAGAACAAGCAGAAAAGAACAAGAGCGATATATACGTACAAATATTAATACACCTAGGAGTAGCACATATTACTGGTTGGATTCATAGTAAAGATTTACATAAATATGATAAAGAATCGTGTGAAGATATCAAAATAATACATAAATGTATAGGGATTCCTATAGCTCACTTAGCGCCTCCCTCCTTGCTACTAAGTGTTTTAGGGACTGATCTATCTTAACTAATTAACCCGGCGTCGAGTAACAAATAAGTCATTCCGTGAAATAGCTACAGTTTAAGGTTAGCAAACTCTTTAGTAATGTCTTTACTCTTGCCGCGCTTAGGTCCTTTAGGTAAAGATCGTCCTTTCATATCATTCTTTAAATTATTCATTGTTACTTTTCTCCCATAGCTATAGCTGTTAAGTTACGGCTTTGTTTAGTCATGTCTGTTTTACTAACAGTGCTTCTTGTAAGACTACTTTTCTTTACTCGTTTCCTTCGCTTTCCCAATTTATCGACGTCCTCGTTTTTTCTTCTTCTTGTTAATTGATTTGTTGCAATTAGTCAATACTTTTGACCCTACATTCAGGGCTATCCCTGTTCCTATCATTCCACCTATACTTACCATTTTTTATTTCTTTAGCCCCCGAAAGCTTTTACAAATACAGCAGCTACTGTCAGTAGCACTGGGATGAGTAATATCTGCCAAGTGATTAACGCCATGAACATCAGTAAAGAACCGACAACCACAGAACTTATACCGCTAGTGATCATCGCGGTGCTAGTACCCTGATCCATAGTGGCTACGAATACGTATATGTAAACGAATGCTAGTATGAATATACTCAGCATGTTATTGCTAGCTGTATTAATCCCTTGCACTATGTCCACCATGTCGGTGGTGTTATCCATGAAACTTATATTGTATGCCATCTCTTATGCCCTCTCACTCTTAACAACGAACGCTAGGAATATCCCCACGCTGATTAATATGATAACAATGATCTTTAACCCTGAGAAGAAAGTCTTTCCCCAACTACCCAATATGCTGCTCTGACCGCTAGCATCATTAGCCATTTGACCAACTATCTCCCCGCTCTGACCAAGCACTTTAGCGCTGGTATAAATGCTTGTGAAGAAACCACCCAGTATGTCACCAATGTTATCCTTGTTGACGCTAGGGTCGCTGTTGTTATTGTAATCTTCTATCAACGGAGTAATGCTTATATCCTCGTTGGTTATACTGTTGAAACTTTCTAGGTTTGATTCGTTGTAATCAGCAACCACGTATCTTGTTGTTCCGTCGTTAAGGAATACTATCAAACCACTAACTATGATTCCCACTAGCATGATCCCGATTAGTATCTTGTGTAAGTTAAGCCCCATTATGTTCTACCTCTGTTTATCATGTAAGATATTACTATGCTTACCACCATGAGTACCCATAGTGGAGCCCATCCGAATTGTGTAAGGTGAACTATTCTTCCTATCATCAGGCTCCCGCTTACCCCTATAGGTATTAGCGCGGGGTTCCATAGTGTTATCGATATGAATGCTATTGTTAGTAGTAGTTGTATGAATAGTCCTATCTGCCCAAGGTCTAGATCGTTCCCGTAGGTGTAGCTTTCTTGTTGCAGGAACGTATCATCGTAGTATGCTTTGGCGATGTATGTTGTTCCGTTGACTGGGGAGTATATGTTAAGGTAGATTATTCCTGCTGCTGATGAACTGCAAGTATTGTTTAGTAATACTGGATCGTTATTCATGCTGGTGCTGTAGGTGTATAAACAAACTTCCCCTGTTAGTATATTGCTTGGTACGTTGTAGGTCCATTTGAATCGATCGTTACTCTCTTCGAATTGTAGGTTGCTTTCTATTCCTAGTTCTTCGAATATTTCTTCGAATAGTTTGTCTGCTAGGCTGATCTGGATTACTACTTGGTCGCTTGTTATGTATGATGGTGTGGTTGTTGTTCTTGTTTCTCCAGCGTATTCTGCTATGAACTTATAGAACTCGGTGTTCTTCTGTAGTTGCATGACTACTTCTCCTTCGCTGTTGGTAGTTTTTATTGATTGTATTAGGTAGCTGTTGCTTGTGATGTCGTATCTTAGTGCTTTGATTGTTGCTCCTTCTACTTTGTTTGCGCTTTGGTCGTAGACTAGTACTGTGATCTCGTCGCTTGTTGAGTTGCTCATCATGTAGAGTGTGATGTTTTCTCCGCTGTCATCGTCTACTGTGAACTCATAGAAACCATTATTGTATCCTTCGCTAGCGTATCTCAGAGTGTATGTTGTTGGTGTTAGTAGTGTCAGGTACATGCTTCCTGTTGTCGTGCTGTAGTTGTTTGCGTATGGAGTGCTGATTATTTCTAGCGTTACGTTGTTGATGGTGGCTAGTGTTTCTACGTCTTTGTAGTTTATTAGTATGCTGTTCCACGTGTATGTTGATAGTTCTATGCTGTCTGAGGTTCCGTTGACTAGGATGGTATCTTCCACTGTGTTACTAACGTTTGTTAGTCCGTTGATGTGAACAGTGTATGTTAGGTTGTCTAGTAGGTTTACTTGTGCTGTTCCGTTTGTTGTGATGAAACTATCGTTCCAATCATTAACTGTGTTGTAAACGTATCCTGTGAAGTTGTTGATGCTGCTACCATTACCGCTATTGACTAGTGTGATGTTCAGTATGCTGCTGTATAATTCATAAATGTTTATAGTGCTGCTTTGTAAGGTGGTGATGGTTACTTCTTCCGTTAGGTTGTAGTAGGCAACATTACTTACTATAACATCGTAGTCTCCTGCTGTTAGATTCCATTCAGCACTACATAGTTTTGTTGTAGTATTTATTGTGCAGTTAGAACCGCTTATTGTAGTGTTGGTTATTAGTTGGTATGGTTGGAAGTTTACTTCGCTCTGATGTAGTTCTGCTGCCAGGTCTGCACTTATATTATAATCTGTGTATGTTCGTGAGAAATAATTCGTTCCTGATATTTCTACATCTTCTACATAGTTTAAGGATGAATCTATGTTAGTTGTTATTACATTTCCTGTTGAATTAGTGTATGTTTTGTTAATATACCAATAAATTCCTTCTTCATAAATAGCTGTATAATCTAATCCTACATCACAATGTCTTCCTAATGATCCAGCCCATGATTGTTCGTATGTGTTGAAATTTCCGTCAATAGCTAAGTTATTAAATCCTGCGTTGAAACTTCCTCCACATAAACTTCCTGCTCCGCTATTATATAATGAGTTCCAGGATCCATTATAACAAGATAAACTATTTACTCCAGTCACACCACCATTAACACTAGTCATTTTTATTTGTAAAATGTCGTTATTATTAAAACAAGATTCAGGTATACTGTAATTTCCGTTTGTAGTAAATGATTTAAAATAAGATATTGCGCTGGTTGCTCCTGCTGGTTTAGTATAATTTATATATATATTTCCATTATTACCATCATTTTCATAAGTATATGTTCCTGTGTTTAATCCTCCGCAAGTTGTTGATATGTTAGCTGTTTCTTGATAACAGTTTCCAATTGTTCCTATTTGTACTGTTATATTATTTACATCTGCTCCTGACCATTCGTCTGTTACTGTTATTGTGAAGTAATCTATAGGTGGTATTACTGGTGTTGCATATGGGTTGTATCCTGTTCCGCTATTGTATAATGCTTGTACTTCTGCTAAATTTAGTGCTCTTTCATAAATCGCTATTTCGTCTGTTTCTCCCTCATAGTAGTCTTGCGGTGTTCCTGCATTGTTTAATGCCCCTATCCACAATCCTGCTGTTGGTAATACAATTCCATCTCCCGCTATACTACTACTGTTTTTTTCTATTCCGTTCACATATATTTTTAGATTATTGCTTTGGTTTCCTACACAAGCTATATGATTCCATCCATTTAAAAAACTTCCATCATATACTCTTACGTTTACTTCTGTTCCGTTTCTATCTTCTACACATTCTAGAAAATCTCCACTTCTCAATCTTATTAGTAATTTATTGTCGTTATTTTCTTTACTTCCTATTATTGTGTCGTCGTTTGTTAGTCCTGCACTTTTATTTATCCATCCACTTATTGTGTAGCTGTTCCATGTTTTTACTAGGTTATTGGTTATGTAATCATTAGTACCGTCAAAATATATTGCTTGGTTTAGTTTCCCATTTGTTGTTGTTGTTAGAGTTACTCCGTTTTCTCCTGTTACATAGTTTTCATTTGAAGATGAATCATTTAAACTATCCATGTCGTTGTAGAATACTATGTTTGATGTTGCTACAGTGTTTGCTTTTGCTCCAACGCCTGAAGAATATAAAGAATTAATGTTTGCTTGATTTAATGGTGTGTTATAAATTACGAAATCATCTATATCTCCATCCCAACCAAAAGCACTTGGAGAATCATATCTACCACCTAAAAAACAGTTTGTTCCTGAGGCTATTCCTATAGTAGTTGTAACGTTTTGATAATTAACACCATTTTTATATACTTTTACTGTTGTACTGTTATAAGTCATAGTGAACATTTCCCAAGTATTAGATGTAAATGTATCTCCGTTTAATTGATTCCAATTACTTCCATTATAAAATCTTAAAATATTTGAACCTGTGTCCATGTCTATTGCTAAACTACTTATTTCCGAATGTGTACTATATAAATAATTATTTTGTGAACCCCAAGCAGATGATTTAATCCACATATTTAAAGTAAAATTATTTGAATGTGAAGTAGTTGGTAAAACTATTTTTTCGTAGTTTCCTGCACCATTAAAATTCATTGCTGCTTTTAAGATTCCTGTAGTTCCTGTTGTTCCGTATATCTCTGCTGTATAATTTCCTTCATCGTCGAAACTATAATATGCTGAAGCATCATTGGTTACTGCTAGAGCACTTGCTATGGTTATTGCCATAATAAATATTCCTAGTATTAATAGTTTCCAGTTCATTTTTATATTGTTATGCTTGGTATTGTTTCCAAACCATCCCCCATTTCTTTCATGTCTACTATTGCTTCATCACGATAGTTTTTAGCTCTTGTGAAGTGTTTACGTGCTGTTTTTATCAGCTGTTGATAGATTGTTTGATGGGTTATCTTTGTAGTTCCATCCTCGTCATATTCCCCTATCCAGTATGGTGTGTTTGTATTATATGCTAGATGTGTTCTACACACTGAATGACTATATAGTCCAAAGCAATATTGTATATGTTTTATAGGTAAACTAGTTCTGATACGTATTGGTTTAATCAAGTAAGCAGTATCATTATATGGTTTGATTACTTTGATATCATAATAA
>Ga0307928_10001410_pt1 | contig 18188 bp, 23 predicted proteins | sample AceLakmetagen232_FD_201815 | JGI IMG/M metagenome (GOLD analysis project Ga0307928, IMG submission 201815) | Saline water microbial communities from Ace Lake, Antarctica - #232 | ecosystem: Environmental > Aquatic > Non-marine Saline and Alkaline > Saline | place: Antarctica: Ace Lake... | reverse complement strand
TTAATATTGGAAGAGCATTAAACTAAATCGTAAGTGCTCCGAGGGGGATTTGAACCCCCGTCACTACCGTGAGAGGGTAGCATCCTTGACCGGGCTAGACGATCGGAGCGCGCCGTTTGCGTCCGGCGGTAACGCGTCCACCTCATTTGGATTCGGTAGGACTATAGCTATTTACCTTAGGTTCGCAATTAGTACTAAGAAAAAAAGTATTGGAATTATTTAAAAGATAACCCCTTTTCAAAGAAAAGCATTTTATTCTTAGAACTATATTTTGTATAAGCATGCCTCCAAGAAAACCAAGAGTTTACAAAATTACTAAAAGAAAACTTGTTGCAGGAGCTACTGCTACAATAATTGCTTGGGCAGGAATGTTTGGATTAGGTCACCATATTGGTAAAACTCATTTTCATAAAGAACCAATTCAAATTAGTCGACAAGCAAGTCTGCAAGATAAAGAGATAAGAATGCAAGCGAAATCAATTAAAAAACCAGCAATTGAAAAAAAATCGAAAGTGCGACAAATTGCGCCTGAATTTAACCAAACAAGAGTTTATCGAAAAGGACTCTCAGGAAAAGCACTTGCAAAAGCTTATGGGGTTAAGTTTACTCGTAGTTGGAGATTTGATGCATCTCCTGAATTAATTCACGATATAAAAGTTTTGATTGTTAGAGAATGTGAAAAATACAATAAGCCAAATCCATTTAATCCTGAAGGAAAACAAATGGTTGATCCTTATCAGATTTATACTGTTTTTTGGAAAGAAACACATTTCAATCCAAACGCGATTGGTGCAGCGGGCGAGATGGGGATTGGGCAGTTAAAAAAATCAAAAATCGCGGATTTGAATGATAATAAAGTAATGGGTAAAAGGACACTGAAAATAACTGATCCTTTTGATTTGCATCAGAGTATTGCTGGAAATGTTAGACATTTTGTATGGCTCAAAGAAAATTTGGAAACAGACACTATTTTTAGAAGATATGCGGCTCATAATCAAGGTTTTGGCGCTGCAAACAACAAAGCGCATAAAAATTGGGCTAAAGGAAACGGTTATGCTAATGATTCCTGGAGATTGCATCAGGAATTTGTTGCTAAAAAAGGATTCGAAGAATATACATAAAATAACTACTTTTAGTTAAATAATTACTTTTATATATTGTTTTGGTACTAATAATACTACTTTTAGGGGTTTTTTTAAATGGTAATTTTTGAAGCAATTAACGCCATATTTAGTTTGGATATAAATTTTTTCATAAATATAGTTATGGGCAATCTTTTGTGGGTTTTTATTTTTTATGCACTGGTTTATTTTTTTTTGGATGGAAAACAAACAATAAAATATTTTATTATTTGGGGCTTTCTTATTTGGGCAATTATCGCTTGGGAAGAGTTAAGTGGAATGGCTTTTAGTGTTGCTTCATTTTTATTGCTTTTTTATCTTTCAAAATTAACTTTGCTTAAGTTTGTTGAAGATAGCCCTGTTTTTAAAAAATATATAATTGCAATTTCTACAATTCAAGCTTATGTAATGATAATTTTTTTCAATTATTTTATGAGGTAAACCAAAATGAGCATGTTTAAGTATATAGTTTATGGTTTGTATTGTGGCGCAGGGTTTCTTTTACTTATGTGGCTAGGCGAAATAATAAATCCTGGAATGCTGGCAGATACAGCATTTACTGATATTGGAATAATTAGTGTTTTTCTTTTGCTTATTTTTGATTCAATATTTAGCCTGAGTAGTGCTGAATAATTTTTTTTAAAGAAATAAATTAATAAGAAATAATAAATACTTCTTTCGTGTTTATCTTCGTATGCAAGAAAATCATATTGAGAATCTAATTATTCGTTATATCAAAGATAAAGACGTTGTTAGTATTGGTTCCTCGCTTTTAGGCGAGAAATTTATTAAAAAACTTGCTCTTTCACTCGAAGAAAAACATATTCCAATAGATTCAATTGAATTTGTTCCAACGTCTATGCGAAATGCAGCAGTTGCATCAAGTGTTGGATTACCAATTGCAGATATTAATGAAACCGAAGTTGATGTGGCAATTGAGTTTGTGGACATGGTTGATGATAATTATAATTTTGTAAAACGAAATAGTTCTTCTTTTGTCAGAGATAAAATGATTTCTCAAAGTGCAGGAATTTTAATTGTAATTGCTGATGAAGAAAATTATGTAAAAAAATTATTAGGAAAAATTCCTTTTGAAATAGCTACTTTTGGTTGGAAAAGAACACTCAATCAACTTGATGCTCTTGGAACCGCAAGAAGAAGAATGAATGGCGAAGTTCCATTCAAAACAGAAACTGGACATTACGTAATTGACGTTAAAATCGATAAGATTTTTTCTTATGAGGATCTTGAATTTGAATCCAAGCAAATACCCGGAGTCCTTGAAACTGGATTATTTGTTGGATTTGCTGATAAAATAATTTTACATGGAAAAAAAATACAATTACTTAGTAGAACCGAATTCAAATAAAGAAAACCAAGTATTTTTAAAGCATACAAGAGCTAAAATCGTATCAAATACTCAATTTGTTAAATGCCGGTGTAGCTCAGTGGCTAGAGCGATGGTCTCATACGCCATAGGTCGGCGGTTCAAATCCGCCCACCGGCATTACTTTTTTTAATAATTTCATAAAAAATAGTTAATTGAATGAAAAGCCTCTGGCAATCCGCCTGCTCGCGGATGTAGAGCGTGCACCTTCAGTAGCACTTTTCAATTTATTTATAAAAAAAGCCTCCGGCGAGAATTGAACTCGCGGCCTCGTCATTACCAATGACGCGCTCTACCACTGAGCCACGGAGGCGTTAAAACCTAAAAAATACTCTTAGAAAACAATTAAAAAATGAGTTTTTAATTTTTGTTTAAATTTTTTATTTTAATAATTAAATCCGAAACATCCTCAAAAGAAAATTCGTTCTCTTCTCTGGTTTGGGTGTTTTTCAATTTGAATTTATTTTCTTTAATTTCATTCTCGCCAAGTAAAATTATAAAATTAATTCCTTTCTTTTCCACGTACTCAAAATTCTTTTTTATATTACGTTGCATTAAATCAACTTCAACTCCAATATCTGCACTTCTTATTTTTGAAGCAAGATTAAACGCAATTGAAACACATTCTTTTGAAAGAGGAACAATAAAAATATCTGTATTTGAACCAATTGTAAGTGTTTCTTCAAGCGTATCATAAAGTCTATCAACGCCAAAACTAATGCCTGTAGCAGGAGTATCTTGGCCACCGTAAGATTCAACGAGTTTGTCATATCTTCCGCCTGCTCCAACACTTGGACCTTCTTCTAATTTAATTTCAAAAACATTTCCTGTATAATATTCTAATCCCCGAGCCAAACTCAAATCAAATTCAACTTCATTTAAATTATTTTCTTTAGAAAGAGTAAGTAAAGTTTCAAGTTCTTCAAGTGCTTCGGTGTCTTTTAAATATTCTTTTACTTCATCGAAAGAATTAATAAAAATTTGTCCTAAAATTCGTTCATCTATTTTTTTGTCTTTGAATTCACTTTTTACTCCTTTTTCTCCAATTTTATCTAATTTATCAATGCTTCTAAATGCATCTTTTACTTGTTCTTTTTTCACTCCCATTTTAATTGCAAGTGCTTCAAGAACTTTTCTATTATTCACCGTGATTTTAAAATCTAATTCTAATCCCCTCATTATTTCACAAGCAAGTTGTACGCATTCAAAATCTGCTAAAACTGATTTTGCTCCAACAATATCAACATCTGCCTGAGTAAATTCTCTGTATCTTTTAGCTTGGGGCCGGTCATATCTGTAAACTTGCCCAATACAATATCTTTTGAATGGTTTTGTTAATGCTTGATTTGATGCAACTATTCTTGCAAGTGGAACAGTTAAATCGTATCTTAATCCAAGTTCTCTTTCACTTTTATCTTTGAAATAATAAATTTCATTTTTTACTGCTTCTCCACCAGAATCTTTTGCAGAGAGTAATTCAAATTCTTCAACAATTGGAGTTTGAATTGGTTCAAATCCATATTTTTCAAAAACTTTTCTAATAAAATCTTCGATGAACTGTTTTTTCTTCATTTTTTCTGGGAGAAAATCCCGCATTCCTCTTACTGTTTTGTAGCTCATTTTATCATCTGCTTTCTCTTTCTTTTTGGTACAGCTTTTTATTTTCTTTTTGCAAAGAGAAAGAAAAAGGTGTAAGGCCGCGACCGGGAATTGAACCCGGGTCAAGGGCACCACAAGCCCTTATCTTAACCACTAGACCATCGCAGCCATTAATTATAGAGTTATATTTATACAAATCATTTAAAGAATTAGCTTTGGTGATGAATATACTCACTTACCATAACTCTATTTTAAGATACATTTTCTTTTTTAATGTTTGGATTAACCTCTTAATCCAGGAGTAGCGCCATATTTTGTGTACTCTTGTAAAATTGTAATATCTGAATTTTTTTCTTTTAGAATGGTAATTAATTTTTGGGTTTCTTCTTGATCAAGCCAGCCAATTGTTTTATATTCCTTGTTTTTCATTTCAAGTAACAAATCTTGAGAACCCCATTTTTTCATAATTACTTTGTTTATTTTTTGAAGTTCTGTTTTTTGTTCTCCAAAAATAGTTTTCAAAATCAATTCTTTTTCAGTGAAATAATATTTTGAGTATGTCCCGCTGAAGAAACTTAATCCTGTGAGAAATCCAAAAAATAATGCAATAAAAATCAAGTCAATTAAATTCCCTGTCAAAAAGAAATAAACCACAAAAACAATTCCTCCAACTAATAAGAATTGCATTGCTCTTTTGCGTGTTTTTGATTTTGAAAGATTAATTATTTCATTATTTGTCATATTCACTTTTCTGTTTTAAACTATTTTAATGTTTGTTACCTTTCCAAACAATTAAATATTCAAAAAAACATAATTCTTTTTGATTAAAAATGTCATTAGTTTTAGAAAAAGTTCCTGAAGACAAAAGGTATGCTAGAGTAAAAAATGCATTACATACTCAAATTCTTAAAAAAGCAATTTATAAAACTGATAAATTAAAAAGTAAAATTTCTAAAAAAATAAAACCAAATTTAGGGAAGTGAAAAAGAATGCCACCCCTAAGAAGACGTTCACCTGAAGTAAAATGAGTTGGAGATCCTCTTAGAGTATTTGGAAGAATGCTTGGTTTTCGCGAAAAACTAAAACGATAATTTTATTTTTTTTCACAAAATAAGTTTTCTTACTTTTTCCGCAATATCTCTTTTTGCAAGTATAAGTATTTTTGAACCCACATTAATTTCTGAATCTTTATCAGGAATAATGAGATTATCATTTTCATATAATGCAACAATTGCTGAGCCTGAAGGGTGTTCAATATCTTTAATTTTTTTTCCAAGGATTTTTGATTTTTCAGTTATTTCAAGTTCCATTATTTCTGCTTGGCCTCTTGAAATAAAAGCTAAGTCAAGTACTTCTGGTTTTGTAATAAGTTCAGAAATATATCCTGCCGCTGCAGCTTCTGGGTGAATAACAATGTCTATTCCAAGTTTTTTCAAAACTGATTCATCATACTCAATTTTTCCAATTCTTGTTGCAACATTTTTTGCTCCAAGTTCTTTTGCTAAAAGAGAAATAACCATGTTTGTTTCATCTTGGCCAGTAAGAGCAACAAGAGCATCTGCTTCTTTTATTCCTGCTTTTTCAAGCGTCTTGGTTTCAGTTCCATCGCCTTTTGTTACAACTAAATCAAGTTCGCCAGCAAGTTTTTCACAATGTTCTTCATTTTTTTCAATAATTACAACATCGTGTTCTTCATCAAGTAATATTTGTGCTAAGTAATACCCTAAATCTCCGCCACCAACAATAATAATGTACATGCAATAATCACCTATTAATGAAAGTATTGTTTCCTTTTTAACTTTTCCTGAAAGATAAAGCAAACCCTATTGCTGATAGTACTGGAATTATTTCTAATCTTCCAATCCACATGCTTAAAATTAGCATTATTTTTGAAGCAAAAGGCATTGTTGGAACAATTTCACCTAATTGTAATCCTACATTTCCTTGTGCTGAAATAATATTAAACAACGCGCTTGTAAGACTCATTCCTTGTAAAGTAAGAACAAATACCCCCATGATAATTAATAGAAGGTAAAGTAAAATGAATTGATTAACTTGTCTAATTTTTGAATCATCAATTTTTTTTCCTTCGAATTTTTTTTGAAAAAAGGAATTTTTTGGTAAAATCAATTCTTTAATTCTCCAATAAATTGATTTTATAAAAATAATTAATCTTGAAACCTTTATTCCTCCCGCAGTACTTCCGCTACTTCCTCCAATAACCATTAATCCCATTAAAATAAGTAAAACAAAATCCCCCCAATTTACAATGTCTGAAATGGGAACATTAGCAAAACCTCCACAAGTAAGAGCTGAAGCATTTTGAAAAATTGCAGTTCCAAGTGCAAAAGTAGCATCAGGATAAAAAATAAGTAATTTCGGAAGAATTAGGACTATTGAAAGTATTAGTATTGAAACAAGTACTTTGAATTCGTTGTCCATTATATATGCATTAAATTGTTTTTTTCTAATAAACAAGTAATGTACTGTAAATGGAGTTGCTCCAATAATCATTATTGCAACAAGACTAAGTAAAACCCAAGCGTTGTCTAGTCCAATTAGCCCTGTGCTAGCAATATCCATTCCTGTGGTAGAAATCGCGGACATTGAATAATTAAGTGCAGAAAAACCATCCATTCCTGCAAAAAATAATAAAAACATTCCAATTATTGTTAAAATTACATAAACTACCCAAATTTCTTTGGCAGTATTTTTTAAATTAGGTTTGATTGTTTCTTCTCTTCCTTCAGCAACCATGAGTTTTGCAGATTTAGTGTATGTTGTAAAAATCCCCATTAAACTCAAAACAATTATTCCGACTCCTCCAATCCAAGAAATTAAAGACCTCCAAATAATAAGGCTTTTTGGAGCAGAATCAATAAGCAAAGGTATCATCGTGATTCCTGTTGTAGTAAGTGCACTCATTGATTCAAAAAAAGCATCAATAAAATGAATTCCCATAATAATCGAAAAGGGCATTGCAGAAATAGCCGTATAAATAAGCCAAATTAAAGCAACAATCATAAACGCGTGTTTTAAATCAGTTGATTCTTCACAAGAAAAAAGTCTTTTCATTGCGGTTCCTAAAAAGAAACAAAAAAGTCCAACCAAAAAATAAATCAAAATAAAATACAAATTTTCTTTAAACCAAATTCCAGTAATAAGAGGAACAAAAAAAGTTATTGCACTCCATTTAAGTAATTCTCCAGTATCCCGAAGAACAACTTTCATATCACTTAAACCAAGTCTAATAAGCATTCAAAATCAATACTAAAAAGGTTTTTCTTATTTATAATTCTTTCAACTGTAAATTATTGTTTTTTTTTCTTTATATAATTTAAATACTCCCAAACTTATTATTTTATTATGGGGAAAAAATCAATTGCCAAAAAAAAACCATTAAATCGGGCTAGGTTCAGAAGAGCCTCTAAAGGAACAATAGAAAAATATACAAATCACCCTTCTCTTAAATTTTTTTTTAGCGAGAGGGTTCAGTTGCGTGAATTACATCCTGGTTTAATTGTTGCAACGGGATCAAAACTCAAGCCCGATTTTGTTCCGCGTCATTTGACGCCTACTGAATTACAAATATTTTCTAATGCAGATAAACAATTATTTGCGGTTTATTTTGATAAATCGAAAAAATCTTTTCAGCCTTTAATGAGTTGCGGTCTTGATTTTAAAGAGGGTCATATTTGGTTGCATACTTTAAGAAGAGCAACAGAGGGAAAACTTTTAGATACTCGAATAATACAAGAAAACTTTTTTCGTGTTCTTATTAATCCCGCAGTGAATTTTGCGAAACAACAGGGAGTATCCGAAATAATGCTTAAGTCTAGGAATGAAGCACTTATAAAAAAAGTATATTCAAAAATGAATTTCAAATTTGAAGATCCAGAAAATCCATTGATTGGAGTTTTCAAGTTTTAAAATAAATAGTTATTAAAAAAAGTTTGCAGGAGGGCGGATTCGAACCGCCGAACGCACTAAGCGACAGGCTCCTAAGGCCTGCGGGTTTGACCGCTTCCCTACCCCTGCATTATAACAAAATTGGTTAGAATCAGTTTTTAAAATTTGGCTTTGGTTATTTATTTAAAGTAGCATTCATTTTTTTATTTTATTAAACGCCTTTCTTGCACAAGGGCCACAATATCCATGGCTTAAAGGTGGAAGTCTTGGGTCTTGTTTTCTCGGATTTTTGATTCCGACATCAACCCAAACATTTTTTTGAATCCCTTTTTTATCCCGAACAGAAATTCTAATTTTTGAACAAACCGAACAAATAGGAGTTATTGTTTTTTTGTTAGCAAGCTTAATTATTCTTGCAATATCAATTCTTTTTGTTTTTAATCCCTGTCTTCCAGAAGCTTTTTGTCTTTTTCTTCCATCAACTCTTCGAATCGGCATTTTTTTTCACTTTATCTTTTTTAAGTATTAAGATTTATTTGAATTTCTTTTGCAACATCTAATCCCATTGGAATATCAAGTTTTGTTTTGATTGACCATTTTGTTCTTTTTCGACTTTTTGATAACATATTAAAAACTCCGACAACTTGATCTGCTGTTTGATTTCCAGTGGAAGTTCCTCTTAGTGCATCACTTGGAATAACTATTTTGAAGGGGTAGTCTCTTGGCATTTGAGTTGCTTCGTATTCTCTTTCAGAATCAAGTTCTTGTTCAACATTACAAATAGTTTTTGTACTTGTTTGATTTCTTCCATTTGCGCCTCTATAAGAAGAAGTTTCAGTTCCAACAAAAGCAACTTTTACCCCGTTTGCTTTACTATTTTTTTTAATTGTAAGAGAAACAGTTCCTTCAATTGTATCTCCTGGTTTAAAATTAAATTTATTTAACTTAACATCAATTTTTCCTACTCCAAATCCAAACATTAAAAAATCACCAAATCAAATAAGTTTCTCTTTTTATTTAAATTTTTTGCAAAGCGCTCTCGCTGGGAATCGAACCCAGATTGCTGGCTCCGCAAGCCAGTTTCCTATCCATTAGAAGACGGGAGCACAACCTTTTCTTTTTCTTTAAAAGAAAAAGAAAATGTCGACGAAAAGAAAAAGAGGGCGAAAAGAAAAAGAACCTATAATTAGTCTACTTAAAAAAAATGAAAATTAATTTATAGTAAGCGGATTACTTTTCCTTCTGTTAAAAGAAGAGTTGTTTCTGTTTGAGTAACAATTTTTCCTTGTTCTTCTTTTAATTCAGGAAATACTTTAACACATTGTTTTTGCATTAATTCTCTTAAACCAACTTTTTTAGAAAATTCACTCATATCAAGTTCTCTGTGAAGCCATCTTTCTGCAAAAGGGAGAGTTGAATATTCTTCTTCAATAAAATCAAATATTTTTCTTGCTTCCTTGCTTCTTAATGGTTTTTTTTCTTCTAATTGAAAAATTTCTGCTTGTCCACCTTCTTTAACAAAACCTCTTCCATTAGTAGCAAAGGGTTCAATTGCAATAGCTATTTCATCTTCAAGTTTTCTTGAATCTTCAGAACCAATATTAGGAATTGTTGGAGAAACATGCGCATCAAAATAATCTACTCCGTGTCCACTAAGATTTTGAACAGAATTAAATCCGTTTGCTTTAATTGTTTCTTCAATTGTTGCACCAATTTTTCCAAGTAATGCTCCTTTTTTAACAAGTTTTATTGCATTTTCTAAAGCAGTTTCACTTGCAGTAACCATATCTGAATATTTTCCTGATAAATCAATTGTTTGAGCACAATCTGTAATATATCCATTTACATGAACGCCCACATCAACCTTAATTACATCTTCATTAGCTTCATCTTCTGATTCAAAAGAAGGAGTATAATGTGCTGCACTATTATTTCTTGAAAGATTAATTGGAAAAGCAGGAAAACCACCTTTGGTTATTATTGCTTTTTCTATTTCTTCTGCAAAACTATAAAAATTTGTTCCGATTTTTAATTTTTTTTTCGCAAGAGCCTGTACTTCTTTAGCAATTTCTCCTGCTTTTTTATAATCCGAAATAATTTTTTTATCCATAGTAACCAATAATTTTTTAGTAAAAGCAATTTATAAGAGAATCACATAAAGCTTACTAATGAACTTTGTTTTCCGCCTTGAATTAAATCTTGTTTTTCATACCCAAATTCGCGAGCAATTTTAATTACTGCAGGAATCAATTGATTTTCAATGTAATAATTAACATCATAATTTCCTTCTTCAACATACTCCTCAAGTTCAGCAGTGTCGGAAATTTTTTTTACTACTCCATCAGTAATAATAAATTCAAGTACACTTCCAACATCAAGTTCTTTTCCTCTTGCAATTGCCTTTTTTGCAGCAGCAACATGTGGACCAATAGAAGTGTATTTTTCAGGTTTTCTTTTTAATTGAGTTCTTATAATTAATTTACTTTTTGGGACTTTTCCTGATTTTAATTCATTAATTGCTTTTTTTATTATTTCTATTGCTTTTTCAGGTTTTCCTTCTTTTAAAACTGCTTCAAGTACTAATTTTTGAGTGTCTTTAGCAATACCTGACCAATCTCTTCGAACATATTCAAATCCCACGATTTTCAATTCATCGTTATAATCAATTAAAGCATATTTTTTCTTTGCTACTCCACCCTCTGTTTTTGTAACAAAAAGTCCACGTTTGAAAAGTCCTTCAAATTCAAGTTCCATTGCCCCAGGTAATTCTGAATTAATTTTTTCAACAAAAGCAAGAATTTCTTTTTTACCCTTATCTTTAGGGATAATTAAAAATGCAGAATCAGTATCTCCGTATAACGCAGTAAACCCAATTTTTTCTGCTTTATCCATTGTTAATTGAATATAATAACGACTCCAAGCAGTTATTGCTCTTGCACTTTCTCGTGAATACCATCTTGCTCTTGAATAAGCAAGGTAACCATAATGTGAATTTAAAAGAATTTTTAATGCATGTTGTTTTGCATTAAGAACAAGATATTCATGACTTGTTTTATCAAATTTTTTCATTTCTTTTTTAAACTCGATTCGGTTTGCGAGAATTTTTTCAAGAATCTCTGCTAAAAAACCTTTTCTTTTTTCACAAAACCAATCTTTATCTGGAGAAACATTTTTTCCATGTTTACAAGATTCATGTTTACATTTTAATGTTTCGGGGGAAATATTATGTGCAATCATTATAGTGGGGTGTAAAGAACGAAAATCAAGAACAGCAATATTTTCATGTAATCCTCTAAGCGGCTCTTTTACAAATCCTCCTTTGAATGTTTGTAAATTTCTTCTGGTTACTTCTCCTTGTCCAGGCTTATTAGGAATAAGCATGTTTTTTTCAAAACTATTAACTGTTAATAATTGTTCAACCATTTGAGAAGATGCTGCTCTACTGGTGTTCTGAATGCTTTGTCTAAGCATTGAAGTGAATTGAATTTGAAGAGTTAAAAATTCTTCAGCAAGTTTAAGTGTAACTTCTCCATCCTCCATATTATATTTTACTACTCGGTCAATCTTTCCTTCATCCCATTCTTTATTTATGTCAGTTGAAAGAACCTTTTCTTTAGGTCGGTCAAATAATTTTTCTGAAACATTTTCCAAATCAAATTTTAATAAATTAACCGCGCCAATTCTTGCCATGAATTTAATTAATTGATAAGCATCAAGATGTTGAGTTCCTTTTAATATTGCAGAATTATACATCCCCCGATGAGTAATTCTTATTCCTCCAAAACCAAAATCACATTTAATTTTAAGAATTTCACATCTTTGGTTTATATAAGGTAAATCAAAAGAATCTCCATTATAAGTAACAATAATATCTGGTTGCAGTTTTCTTAAAGCCAGTAAAATATTTTCAAGCATTTCTTTTTCATCAGCAAAAACAAGAGTATTTTTTACACTTGATTTTTTGTAAGTATAAACAATATTTTTTTCAGGCGTAGAAATTACACACATTAAAATTGGGTCTTTTGTGGGGTCAGAAAATCTTCCAGGCGAATAAGTTTCAAGATCAATTGCACACATTCTTAATTTATGCTCAATTTTTATTTTAGAAATTTTTTTAATTTCAGTTTCTTCGAATTCAACTTCTACTCCTTGCATTGGTTCAAGTTTTTTATCGATTAAATAACGATTTCCAAAAGGAATATCAAATTCTCTTTTTTCAATTACTCCTTCAACCTCTTCAATTTCATCACGTGATTTAACTAGGGCTTGAGGATTTTTAAAAAAAACCTTTACGACGTTTTTAAAATTTTCTTTTTTCACTTCTTCTGCTGAAATAATTTTATGTTTCTCGTCTCCAAACTCAAACTTTTCAAGTGCTTTAATTGTTTTTTTAGCGTCTTTACAAAGCAAGTAAAAATATGGTTTAAATGATGAATCTTTAAATTCAACTATTTTTTCATCAGTACTAACGAATACTTGTACTTGTGAATTTCCTTCTTCATTTACCTCGTAAGTTGTTCCCAGAAGAAGTCCGCAAAGTTTATTATGTTTCATAGTCATTATTTAAACAATAAAACCATTTTATTATGTAGGTGTTAATATTCCTCCGCATCAAAGACAAGCAGAAAACCAAAAAACCCCTTCTAAGAAGCTTTCTTCAAAAGCACAAGGCGTTTTTGTAAGAATAAATTCAGATATTAAAGCACTTAATAGTAGCATTCTTGTTATTTCTCAAAAAATTAAGTATTTAGTTAGGAATGAAAAAATTTTAGGTAGAAACCTTCTTGTGCTTAATAAAAAAATTAAAGCATTAGCATCTAGAAATCAATCAAGTTCTGATGTTGATTTATCTGCAATAGAACCAAGATTAGAAGAAATTTCTAACAAAATCGATGAAAATGCAGAAGCAATTGCAAAACTTCAATCTGACGTAGATAATATTAAAGAAAATTATGCAAAAGCTGAAGAAGTTGCAGAAATGAAATATGTTATAGATTCAATTAATCCGCTTGAATTTGTTTCAGTAACCGAAGTAAAAGATTTAATTAAAGGAAAAAAAATTACTGTTAAAAAGAAAAAATAATTCTTATTTAAAAAAAATAACTAATTAGATTTAAAAATAATTAACTTGATTTACTAAGCGTAGGTCTTGCAAGAACTCTATAGGATTTTCTATTTTTAAGTTGTACTCCAATATCGTTTCCGCTAATAATATTTATTTGCGCATCAACATTTTCTTTTAATGAGGGATTAATATCAATTATTTTTTTTACTCCTAATGAAAAAGCTATTCCAAGTTTTTGAAATTCATTTAGTAATAAATAAATTTCTGTTGCAATAATTTTTTGATTATCTTTTAATTTTATTTTTTCAGCATTAGGAATAACAATCATTGCTGTAAGAGAAGAACTCGCTTTTGTTCCCTTTACATGTTCAGTTATTTCTTTTAAAATAGAATGAATTAAAAGAATCTGACTTCGTTCATCAAGAAGAGTAAGTTTAATATGAGTAGCTCTTGCAAGATTTGATTGTCCTTTTTTAATTATTTGAGCAATATCATTTTCTGCTCCAAATAATTTGGGGTAATGGTTATTAATTAAATTAATTATTCTTGCTGTTTTTTGAATTGCAAATTCGCTAAATTCTTCAGTTTGTTTTAATGCAATTATTTTTTCAACAAGATTACTCATAGAAGTTATTTTTTCTTTTTCAAGTGCGATTTTTAAAATTCTTGCAAAATCTTTATCTCCTACTCCAAAAAGTTCTGCTAACCCCTCAGGATTAAGTAAATTAATATTAATTTTTAAATTATCTTCAGGCGAAAAGTTTTTTACTGGGAAACCAAGGGGATCAATTTGAACTTGGTATTTTTGAATTTCAGCATTATCTTTATTTGCTTCGCCAATTCCATCAAAAGCAGTTCCAAAATCAAAGAAAACGCAGGGAGTATTAGAAAGCAAAGCACTTTCTCCAAAAATCCTCAATATTCTTTGCCTATCTTTTTCTTCTCCCTCGCTAATAATTGTTTTTGTGAAAAGTGCAAGTGGTTCAACAACTCTTTTTTTGTCACGCGTTAAACCAATAATTATGTCTCCTTTAGTAATTGTTTTCATTTCTTGTCCTTCGTTAGTATTCAAAGTTTGATGTGATGAAGTGGATAAAAGAGGAACAAGTAAAGGTTGACTAAAAAAGGCACTTTGAATTTCTGGAGGCGATTCTACTAATTCTTGTAAAGTAAGTTCATATGCTTTTGAAACATCTTTAATCATTACTGCTGAAGTAGAAAGCCGTTTTACAAGAGAATCAACTTCTTTTATAAAATCTTTTTCAATCCACCTTGCATAAGTTGGTTTACTTCCAAGTAACAAAAATTTCATCGTAGAATTTTCGTCATGTTTTGTAATAATCAAAACATCTCTTGGAAGAGTTTCAGTAAAAGATTCAACTTCGCCTGATGCGCTAAAAATCTTATAAAGTTCAATTATTGCTCCTTCTACTCTATCAAGCTTTTTTTCATATACAACTACCATTATGATTTTCTCTGGATTAGAGTAAAGTTCTACGTCATGGTCTTGGAAATTTCCTGAAAAAAGTTGTTCCCAAGGGCCATTTGCTATCTTAAATAACTGCATTTTACAACTAATAGACTAAGTTAATATATATAAATTTGCTTAACAATATACAATGGAGAAAAGGTGAATATTTTTGGTTTCAAATGAAGTTGTAATGCAAACGGTAAAAAGAATGATTTCATCAGGCGTAGACGATAATACAATAAGAACTACTTTAAAAGGAATAGATCTTTCAGAAGAAGAAATAGAAAAAGTAATGAATGAATCAAAGGGAATAACCCCGCAAAATAAGGCTCCTGAACAAAAACAAGAATCTCAACAAAAGTCGGAAGTTTCTTCTGAAGATGATTCTGACGAAGAAAATTATGATTCTATTGGTGAAGCAGAATCACAACCACCTGAAAAAAAGGTAAGTAAAGAAATTGCTTCGGCTTCACAAGAACAAGCTGCACAACACACTACTACTCACACTTATTTAGAAGAACACGGTGAAAAAATAGATTCCGTAAAAAACGATATTTCTAATTTAAAAGGCAAAATAAATTCTACTCCTTCGCTTTCAAAAGAAGACATTGCAAAATTGAGTATGCTTGATAAAAGAATGTCCTCGCTTGAAAAAGAAATTAGTGAAACAAAAGCAAATACTTTAGCATTACAATCTTTACTAAAAAAAATTCTTGAAACTAATAAAAAAACTCTTTTAAAATTAGAAAAATAATGCAATAAAAATTTAATTAGAAAAATAATTTTTTAATTTTATAAAACTCATTTAAATAATTTTAGAATTCCTGAAATAAAATCATCTGCAGAATCTCCAAGTATTTGGAAAGCTCCTCTTTTATCCACAATTTTTTTATTTTCCATTTTTGCCTTTTCAGATTCTCCAAGATCTTTACCCATTCTTGAAAAACCTTTTTCAAAAAATTCTTTTCCGGAAGGAGATTTAGGTTTTGCATTTTCCATTTCAGTTAATTCACTATTAGCAGTATTTACAGCGCCTTTTTTTAAGAAGCCAAGCATTTTAAAAAAATTAAGAATAAAATCACTTAATAAATAACCTGTAAACAAAATACCAATTCCATAAGCTAACCAAATTATTTTTATTTGAACTAAAAAAATAATTAAAATAATTAAGAGAATAATTATTGTTGGGTGCATTAATACCCTCCGCCGCCAAAGTCCCCCATTCCTCCAAGCCCTGCATAAGGATCAGCAGGAGGAGTAGAATTTGAACCACTTAAAAGAATTGCAATAATCACTAGCCCAAATATTGCTAAGGGCCATAAATCATCAACTTGACCGCTACCAACTACAATGTAAAGTACTACTGTAGCAATGACGAATGCAAGGACTGTAGACATGTCTTTTGAAGTAATAACGCTTATCACAAGAACTGCAAGAACAATCCATGTTTCATTAGATTGGATTGCCATCATCATTAATAAAATAGAAACAAGAAAATTGAACGTATCCATTAGCGGAAACCTCCGCTAGCAAGGTGTCCATCTGCGGTAGGACCTTCCTCGCAGGTAGGGTGTACCACCTCAACAAGTTGAGGTACTACTGTTAGTAAATATATTTTCATTAAAAAATCACCTTAGTTGGTCTCCACCAAAAGGATTAATTTGAGTCATGAATTCTTTTCCGAGTGTTTGTAATAAGAAAAATCCTACTAAAATCCAGACTAAAACTGGGTAAGAGTAAAATGTCAAATAAACAACAATTAATGCAAAAAGAATGGCTAGTTTTGCAGAACCAAGATTTTCTTTTGCCCAAGAATAAATCCACACAAAAAGAAAAAGCGTTAAAATAATCCAAATATTGTCTGCCATTGTTCCAAGAATAATTTGCATTTCATTACCTTCCTGATAAATAATTGTATCTAATTGAATAAATTATTAACCTTTCTTCATATTGGTTCCAATTCCCCAAATTACGACTGAAAGGAACTGTAATCCAAGTAATAATTGTAAAATATAAAGTCCAAGAAATAATTCAAACCATTTAAAAACCATAAAATAAATCAAAATTGCAGAAATAATAATCGTTAAGTTTCCTTCTCCAAGATAACCTTTTACCGTAGTATAAAGAACAAAAATTAAGATTATTTGCATTATTAATTTTGAAGGCCAAAATACATTAGTAATTATGATTGGGATAATTGCGAGTAGTAAAAATGCGCCAAAAATAAGAAAAATAATGTTTCCATTTTCGTTCATTTATCTTCCCCCTCTTGACATTCTTTGAGCTGTACCTGCTGCTTTTTGTGAAGCTATTCTTTTTTGAATATCTACTCCACTACTTACAGGCGATTCCATTCCTTCTTTTTCAGGGCCTCCACCGCCTCCAACAAAGAAGAAGTCAATTAGTACTCCACTAACTCCAAACATTAACAACATGTAAAGAACATAAATTGGTCCAAATAATTTCCAGCCATCAAACAAAACAAAATAGCCAATTCCTCCAATTAGAATTAAAGAAAGAGGGCCTTTTCCAATATGATTATTCACCCAACTAATAAGTGTAAGTAAAACAAAAATTTTTATTATAAAATTCAAATCACCAAATAATTCAAAAATAAAGAGTAGAGTAAATAAAGGAAACATTTTTTCACCATTTAACCAATACAAGTTTCTCCTGCGATTAATGCATTAGTTTCTTCAGATATATTTCTTTCGCTTCCGGTTGTTTCAAAAATTTTCTTAGGGTTCCAAAAGAAACTTGCTTTTCTTCCAGAATCAACAACACAAACAAGTTCTTCTTCTACTAAATTAAAAACATCTTCAATAGAAGTAACTCCGCCTCCTGAAGTATTATTATGTTGAGAACCAGAAATACCGTTAATTGAAACAATAGCTCCACTTTCATTAGGTGTTAAAAAATTCATTAAATTTTGATTTTCCAAGCGAATACTAAAATTATCAAGTGGGTCCGTGTAAAAAATTGTTCTTAAAAATGCGTTTCCTGAATGGGAAACTTCTCCAAAATCAATTGCATAAGCCTGTTGCCAATTATATAACGAATCTTTTGAATTAGCTGCTCTGTCAGGAGTTTGATCAAATTTTTCAGTAATTAATATTCCTTGTGGGTCAAGACAAGCGCCTGCTCCACTCCAATAGGTCATTGTATTGCCAACATCTTTAGGCACATCATTAGAACTAACTGTATAAAACACACTTAAGTCCTCATCTGTTTTTTCTGCAGTTACTTTTAACATTACAGGAGTTGCCTTAGATGGAGTAAATAAAATGTTTGCAGAATCAGATTCGTTTTTTTCAACCGATAATAAATTTCCCCTTGAAGAGGGAGAAGAATTCAAAACAAAAAAGCTTTTTCCAAAAGAAGAATCAACTTTAACCACCGCATTACTTCCAGAATCATTGTAAGTTTTCATTGGTTCAGGATCATCATTTATTGTAATCAATTCTTCAGGATTATTATTTTCAAAAGTTGAACCATATCTTTGTCTATTGAAACTTCCATTTTTCAATCCCACAAGTCCATCAAAAGGAACAGAATAAAAAATTGAATTAGGATTAGGTTCACTTAATAATTCAACTTGAATTTCAATCGAAACATTAGGTTCGCCATTACTTTTAA
>Ga0307928_10001409_pt1 | contig 18200 bp, 27 predicted proteins | sample AceLakmetagen232_FD_201815 | JGI IMG/M metagenome (GOLD analysis project Ga0307928, IMG submission 201815) | Saline water microbial communities from Ace Lake, Antarctica - #232 | ecosystem: Environmental > Aquatic > Non-marine Saline and Alkaline > Saline | place: Antarctica: Ace Lake... | reverse complement strand
TAGAGAAGAAAACAATAAGATAAAGAAATCTATTTTATTAAGTTATATATTCGAGAAATTCGGATTTAGCTATTTATATAATGGTAAAAACAATATAGGTACATTTAAGAAAGTAAACAGTGTATTTTTAAAATTAGAAAGATGCGACAATTCAAACATGTATGATAGATTACGAGCAGAATATTCAATAGATTTAACAAAGCCTTGGGATGATATGAATGAATGATAATAAATTAGTATTAAGAATTGGATATAAATCTTATATAACTTCTGATTCATCTTTTCGAGAAAGATTAAAATCTTTATTTCGATATGACAATAGAATTCAATCTTGGGTAGGATATAAGACATTAGATACAGTAGAATTTATAGAAAACAATAAAGAATTAATAAAGAATTATCCTGCATTAAAAGAAAGTTTTATAAATGATTCTTCTACTCCTAATTTATTTTTAAGATTTTCTGAATTATATTCTTTTCAAAAGAAAGCAATCAAGAAAGCAGTAAATCTATATCATAGTGGTTATTCTGGTTTCAATTTATTTTTTGATGTAGGATTAGGAAAAACAATCACAAGTTTATCTATTATGGACAATATTGCAAAACGAAAGCAAGTTTTAATTTTATGTCCAAAAAGTTTAAGACAACAATGGAAAAACGAGATTTTAAAATTCGATTTTGCTCTCGAAAAGAATATTGTAATTATAAATGGTACAAAGATTAAAAGGCAACCATTATGGAATTCATCTCCTTTCATAAAATATTTTATTTGTACTTATGAGACTTTTAGATTAGACAACCCAAAAACCAATTTTTCTTACTATATCTTAGATGAGGTAACAAAGGTAAAGAATTACAAGGCCAAAATCAGTAGGTACCTATACCAGAAACTAACTAATGCGACCTTTTCCATCAATTTAACCGGTACTCCTATAGAGAATAAGCCATCCGATCTATTTAACATTAATAAATTACATGATAGAGTTACATATAACAGGAGTATTACTAAATTTAACACAGAACATGCTATTTTCGATCAAGTTTTTAATCATCATCTTATGGAAATTACAAACATAATATCTGGATATAATAATATGCCAAAATTTTATTCTTTAATATCTCCTCACACTTTCTTATTAAAGAAAGACAATATTGGAATAGAATTACCAGAAATAATAGAAATCAATAGAAACATAGAAAACACAAAATCACAAAATAGAGCAGAGAATATAATTTTATCTACTTTAGATTTAGAAGATAATTCTATATTTACAATTTTCACACTTTTACATATGCTTGATGATGGAGTAAGAACTCTACAGGATAGTAAAAGTAGTAAAATTTTATTTTTAAAAGAGAAAAATTTAAATAAAGAAATCACTCCAAAGATAGAACAACTTTTAGTAGATCTTGAAGAAATTGGAGATGCTCAAGTTTTAATATTTTCACGATTCATAAAAAGTAGTAAAATAATTCTTGAATCATTAACAGAAAAAGGATATAATGTAAAATATTATGATGGTAGTGAGCAAATTACTCAAGATTTTAAAGATAACAAATTTCAAATTTTAATAGCTGGAGATAATTTAGCACATGGAATAAGTTTTTCAAATGTAAATTATTTAATAAACTTTTCATTACATCCAAATTTTGCAATTATGGAGCAAAGAAAAGGAAGAATACATAGAATCAATTCAAAGCATAAAAAAATGGTATTTAGTTATATAGGTAATATTGTTGGTCATCATATCAATGAAATTATAAAAAGTAAAAAAAGATATTCAAATGAATTAAATATAATCAAACAAGTTATACAAAATAAGATGAAATTAAAGATTCTATAAATAAAAAAGATATTATTAAAAAATATGAAAATGAAGAATTAAATGAATAATAATTACCTTTATAAACATTTTGGTACTAAATTATATATAATTTAAGTTATTTAAATTATAATTAAATGGAGATGATGAGAAATGAAAAGAATTAATATTACAAAAAAATTAAATTTAAGCAATTTCACAGGAACAGAACATTACTATAATGTATTGGGAACTAATGTAACTGATGGAATAAATTATATTATGAATAATGGTTATAGCTGGTTTGTAACAGACCAATTAATAAATTGTAAAGCAATGAAAAAACTTAAAGGTGAATATTTTTTATCAATAAAATTAAAAATTAATGAAGATCAATCAGCAGAAGCTACTATTAGTGATGGTGACGATAAAATTTTAAATGTTCAAAAATATATATTTACAAACTGTATTACTAATATAAGTTTATATTTTACTAATAATACATTATTATTAACAAATGAATATTAAATGAGGAATAAATATGGATGATATAAAAGAAAAAGTAAAAATATATCGAGAATTACAGAACAGAATTTCTGCTCTTGATAATGAGAAAAGAAAACTTGGAAGTGAAATTTTTCAATATATGAAAGAAAACAATTTCGATAAATTTGAAACAGATGATTCTACAGTTTCAATTATACAAAGAACAAACAAATCATGGGATAAGATTTTTTTAAAAGAAAAATTATCTATTGAAGATTTTGGTTTAGCATATAAAGAAAAATCAAAAACAGAATTCATACAAGTAAAAAATAAAAAATAAAAAGGAATAAAATATGAGGAATGATATAGAAATTGCCATAGATATTTTATTTATGCAAAACAAAATAAAATCTAATGATTTAGCAGGATTTCTTAATGATTGGAAAATCAACTCTAAAAAGTTTATGGTTTTTGACGCCCATGGAAAATATGTAGTTAATCCAGATTTAGATTTTATATATAAATATGCTATAGGTGGTTTAATATTTGATGCAACTAATAGATTCACATCAGAAAAAATCAGAAAAGCATTTACAAGAAAACTTGATTCAGAATTAAGTAGAGTAGATATCAATAAAATCATGAAAGAATTAAAAGAACAAGATTTAAAAGAACAGGAAATGGTGGAATAAATATGAAAGATTTAATAATGAAAAAATTCAAAGTTACAAGTGAAGAATATGATATTATTTTTGAGAAACAATTAAAATTTTTAAAAGAAAAATTTCCATCAGGTAATATTGAAAATCTTACTAAAATGGCAACAAATACTGTAAAAACTGTTATTATACGAAATAAAATGTTAGGAAGACAAGAAGAAGAACTTCTTATATTAGGACTTCAAGAATCTCCTAGATTTAATAAAATGAGAATTTATAAAGCAAATAAAAATATTAGAGATCATGGTGTAGACAAAGGTTCTGATATAAATATTAAAGAAAAATTAGTAAATGAAAAAGGAGAATTTATAGATAATTTTAATGGTGTAATAGATGAATTAAATCCTAATGCAAAAGATATTCATATAGTTCATGCTGTTGATTTAGAAAACAATTTAAAAGTTCTTAGTATGAGTGAAAAATTTTTTAATGAAATTAAAATTGGAAATATTTATTTAATTGATTATCAAAAAAGTAGATCTACAAAAGCATATTTTAATCGACCTTTATTTTTAATAAATAATATTTCAGAAGTTAAAGAACATTATGAACAACCAACAACAAAAAATGTTAATAAAGCAATTTTAGAATTAACTAATAAACAAATATTACCAAACATTAAAACTATAAATTTAGAATCAGATTTCGATGAAAGTTTACTTAGACAATATGTAGCAATAAAAGTAAATATTCTAGATTTAAAAGAAAATTCTTGGAATACAGAATTAACTTGTTTATTATCTGATGATGATAGTAGTTTTTCTCCAATTAATGTTTCAATTTCTAATCCATTAAAAGAATTAGTTATTGGAGAATATATTACAAAAGAAAATCAAAAATATCTTGAATTATATATCATAGGTTGGTATGATGGTATGCGATCTAATAGAGATAATAATATGACTCATTATGTTAGAGGAGAAATTATTTGTATAGATGAACGTTTTTTAGAAAATAAAGAAAAAATAGAAAAAATAGAAAAAGTAGAAATCAAAGAAGTAGGAGAAATAGACTTTGAATAGTCATATTTCTTTTTTAAAAAAATAAGCGAGATGATAAAATATGGCATGGGGAGAACCTACCAAAAAAACTGAAACTATTGAGAAAATAGTAATAAGTAAAGAAGAAAGAATAAAGCAAGTTTTAGCAAAATTAACAACACCAAATAAAATTATAATTCCAAATAGAATTGTAGCATTAGTTGCTGGAAAAGAAGGAACTATGAAATCTGGTATTGTATTAAATCATATAAAAAATCAATTAAAAAATACAAATGGTAAATTTGTATATATAGATTTAGATGGTGGAGCAGATGTTTTATTACATCATCATCCAGAAATTCAAGATAAAGGTAAAATTATCAATCCAATTATTTTTGCTAAAGATGATGATGGAATAACTGTAATAGATTATATAAAAACTTTTAATGTAATAAAAGAAATAATTTCTGAAATAAAAGAATTATCTGATTTAGGAAATACAAATATAAAGTTTTTAGTGATTGATGGTCTTTCTACAATTCTTAAATATGCAGAAAGAAAAATGAGATTAGATAAAAACATTGCAGCAGATGGTGGAATTCAAACTAGATTTTGGTTAGAAAGAAATAAACATTTTGAAGAACTTTTAGAATTTAGTAAATCTATACCTATTAATTCAATTTTTGTTGCTCATGAAGATTTTATAAGAAGCGCAGACGGAAAAGATTTAGCTAGTATTAAGCAAAAAACATTAGCACTTGTTCATCAAGTTATCGAAATGAAAAAAGAAACTACAGGTGATGTTGTAACTTTTACAGCAACAACAACAAAATCAAAATATAATATTTTAACAGAAAATAAAACTTTTATAATTTCAGAAGTTAAAGATGGAAAATATTTTATAAAAACAAATGAATTATTTGATTCTTTATTACCTTTAGAAAATAAAAAGAAAGAAATAAAAACAAGTACAATATTAGCAGAAAAAAAAGAAGAAATAAAAATAAATGGGAGTAATGAATAATTATGTTAAAAATAGAAAAACAAAAATTAGTAAACTTTTTAGACAAAATAAAAATGGGAAACAATGTTATAGAAGTTTTATTTAATTTTACAGGAAAAGGTTTAGAAATTAATACTATTGATAAATCAAAAATAGCATTAATCAAAGCAATATTAAAAAAAGAATCATTTAAAGAATATGAAGAAATTGGTGAAGTTGGAATTCAAAATTTACAAGAAATTATTGCAATTTTAAAATCATTTAATAATGAAATTAATATTCAAAAGAAAGAAAATTTATTAGTAATTTCTGAGAATAAATATAAATTAGAAACAGAATTAGTAAGTTCAGAATTTATTGAAACAGTTCCAGAAGCACCAAATTTAAATTTCAATGAAAAAGCAGAAATTAATTCAAATGATATAAATTTATTTATAAAAAATATGAGTATAAATAATATATTTTCTTTTAATATAGAAACAATAAATAAAAAAATAATTTTATCAAATAAAGGAAAATATAAATTTACAAATGAAATAGATAGTGAAATGACTATTGGTGGATTCAAAGGTTCATATGGGATTTTATTAAAAGATATTATGTTAGCATTTAATGATAAAATAATATTTAATATGAATAAAGATGAAAAAGAAGGATATCCTTTACAAATATATGAGAAAACATTAGATAGTGTAATTTCTATTATATTAGCACCAATAATAAGTAAAGAATAAAAAGTGAAATTATGAGTTTAGAATTAAAAAATATTGCATGGCAAGAAAAATATAGACCAAATAAATTAGCAAATATCGTGTCTAATAACAAATATAAAATTCTTAATTATTTAAAAAATGAAAAAAGTATTCCAAACTTTTTATTTAGTAGTAGAGTTCCAGGAACAGGAAAAACTACAATGGCTAAAATAATAATTAAAGAATTAAAATGTGATTATTTAATTTTAAATTCATCTGATGATAGAAAAATAGAAACAGTAAGAGAAAAAATAAAAAATTTTATAATAACAAAATCAACTAATGGATTAAAAAAATGTGTATTTTTAGATGAAGCAGATGGTATGATTAAAATTGCTCAAGAAGCATTACGAAATATGATGGAAACATATTCTTCTAATTGTTTTTTTATTTTAACATGTAATTATATTGATAAAATAATAGAACCATTGAGAAGTAGATGTATAATATTTGAATTTACAAAACCAGATAAAAAAGAAATATATAATTATTTAGAAAATATTTGTAAAAATGAGAAATTAGAATTTGATGAAGAAGGATTAAATACTATTATAGAGTTAGAATATCCTAGTATAAGAAATATGGTGAATCAATTACAAGATATTTTTACTCAAGATAAAAAAATATTAAAACAAAATGTAAAACATCAAAATGATGAATTTAATAATATATGGCAATTAATAAAAAATTTAAAATTTACACAAAGTAGAAAATATATATTAGAAAATAATATAGATTGTTTATTATTAAATAGATGGTTATTTCATAAATTAATGACTGAAAATTTTACAGTATCAGAATTAGTAAAATTAATTAAAATTATTGCTGAAAATGAATATAAAATAAAACTTGGAGCTGATGCTCAAATAATATTTATAAGTAGCATTGTAGAATTATTAATGGTTTTAAAATGAATATATTTGAAGTAATTAAAAATTTATATACTACTAATAATCCAAAATGGATAAATGATTTAAAAGATAATGATGGTTATCCATTCATAATAAATAAATGGTTATCAATGAATGAAAAAATACAAAATGAAGTAAGATATTTAGATAAGTTTGTATTTAATTTAAAAACAAAACAATTTTTATTATTAGCTTGGAGTATTATTCCTAAACAAAAATGTGCTCCATATTGTAAATATATAAAATCTAATAAAGAAATAGAAGAAGAATATAATTTTTTAATAATAAAAATAAGAAAATATTTAGAAATTTCAGATCATGATTGGGAAAATGTTTCAAGTTATTTTTTAAAAGATATAGAAAAAAATAAAATACAATATTTTAAAGAATTTGGAATAAATAAGAAATTATGGAAGAAATTTAAATTAGATTATAGTGAAATTAGTAAATCAAAAGAAAAAAAAGTAGTATTAAATAAATGGTTTTAGATATGAAATGTAAAAGATGTGGTAGAATTTTAAAAAATAAAGAATCTATTAAGCTTGAATATGGTAAAGTTTGTTATAAAAAATTTAAAGAAAGTATGTTAAATCAAAATACAATAATACAATATTTAAAAAAATAGAGGTAATAAAATGTATGAATTAAAAAAAGAATTTTGGATAAGTTGTAGTCATAGATTAAATAATAATGATTTATCAGAAATAGATAATAAATGTATTTTTGGAAAATGTAATAATTTACCTTGTCATGGACATAATTATCGTATTATTTTAATATTAAGATGTGATACATTACAAAATGGTATGGTTATGAATTTTGATGTAATTAAAAATAAATTTAAAATGTATATTGATGATATTTATGATCATCAATTTTTAAATAATTGTCCTAAATTTAATAATGTTATTCCAACTGCTGAAAATATGGCTAAAATATTTTATAATATTTTAAGTAAACAAATTTCAGTATTATATGCTGTTGAAATTTATGAAACTCAAGGTGCAAGTGCTAAATATTGGGAGGAATAAAATATGATAAATGAAATATTTGAATGTTTACAAGGTGAAGGTAAAACAATTGGTCAACCTAGATTATTAATTAGGTTTAATGGTTGTAATTTATCTTGTGATTTTTGTGATACTAAATATACTTGGGGTAAAGGAGATCAACAATTAGATATAAATAAATATGATGAACTATTAAAAAAAAATAAGTACTGGATGATAACAGGTGGTGAACCTATGTTATTCCAACAAGAAATCATAGATCTAATATATAAATATGGTCCATTATGGATAGAAATAGAAACAAATGGTACAATTAAAGCAACAAAAGAACTTATTGAACAAGTTGATTTATTTAATATTTCACCAAAAGAAAAACATTATCAAATTAAAGAATGTAATGTTGAACCTATATTATTAGAACAAAGATTTGATTTTAATGATTATATTATTAAATTTGTTATTGAAGATAAAGAAGGATTAAAATTTGTTAATCATATTATAAATAAATATAGTTATGGAATGATTAAAAGTAAAGTATTTTTAATGCCATTATCTTATTTTAATAAAGAACAAGATGAAGCAAAAAGAAAAGAAATTTATAATTTAGCATTAAAAGAAAAATTTAATTTTTGTCCAAGATTACATGTTTTTTTATTTGGAAAAGAAAGAGATAAATAAAAGGAGAAATTATTATGGCAGATACAGAAAAAAAAGTTTTAGTTGTATTTAGTGGGGGTATGGATTCTACTACTTTATTATATTGGATTAGAACTAAATATAAAAATATAGAAGCAATTTCTTTTAATTATGGTTCTAAACATAATAAAAAAGAACTTGAATGTGCAAAATATCATACAAATAAATTAGGTATAAAGCATAAAATTATAAATTTAAATTTAAATAAAATGGGATTTAAATCTAATTTATTAACTTCCGGTGGAAAAATACCTGAAGGAAATTATAATGAAGATAATATGAAATCTACAGTAGTACCTTTTAGAAATGGAATTATGTTAGCAATTGCAGCAGGTTATGCTGAATCTATAGGTGCACAAAAAGTTTTATTAGGTAGTCATAGTGGTGACCATGTAATATATCCAGATTGTAGAAAAGAATTTACACAAGCAATGAACTTAGCAGTTTATTTAGGTACTGAAAATAATATTGAAATTGAAAGTCCATTTAATAATTTAATGAAATGGAATATTGCAAAACTTGGTGAAAATTTAGGAATTGATTATTCTAAAACTTGGTCATGTTATAAAGGTAAAGATAAACATTGTGGTAAATGCGGAACTTGTATGGAAAGAAAGGAAGCATTTAAAAAATCTCAAGTAGAAGATCCAACAGAATATATGGAGGAATAAATTATGTTAGACAAAACAAAAACAAATTCAGAATTAGGTAAAGAAGTAAATGATTATCTTAAACAACAAGGAGTACAAACACCAATGATTAAAGAAACATTAATAGATGATAAAATAAAACTCCAAACAATTGAAAGAGATTTTGATAATATTATGAAAACATTATCATTAGACCTTACAGATGATTCATTAATGGAAACACCAAAAAGAGTTGCAAAAATGTTTATAAATGAATTATTTTGGGGTTTAAAAAATGAAAATTTTCCAAAATGTACAACTGTTGAAAACAAAATGAATTATGATGAAATAGTATTAGAAAAAAATATAAAAGTAAGTAGTGTTTGTGAACATCATTTTGTAACAATCTTAGGTAAAGCTCATATTGCTTATATACCAGCCAAAAGAGTTTTAGGTTTATCCAAACTAAATAGAATAGTTGAATATTTTTCTAGAAGACCTCAAATTCAAGAAAGATTAACTGAACAAATATATTATGCATTAGAATATATTTTAGGTACAAAAAATATTGCAATTGTTATTAATGCAGAACATTTTTGTGTTAAAACACGTGGTGTTGAAGATATAAATTCTAATACTATTACTTCTAAATTAGGTGGAGAATTTAAAAAAGAAATAGCATTAAGAAATGAATTTATGAGTTTAATAAAATAAATAAGGTGATTATATATGAGTAGAGAAGATAATGAATTTGGTACAGTTTCTAAATTAGGAAATAAAAATGTAAAATATGAATTAAATGAAGTTAAACCAGAAGTATTAGAAACATTTATAAATAAACATCAAGATTTTAATTATTTAGTAAGTTGGAAATGTCCAGAATTTACTTCAAAATGTCCAAAGACTGGTCAACCAGATTTTGCTACAATATATATTCAATATGTTCCTAGAATAAATATGGTAGAATCTAAATCATTAAAATTATATTTATTTAGTTATAGAAATCATGGAGATTTTCATGAAGACTGTGTAAATATGATTATGAAAGATTTAATTAAATTAATGAATCCAAAATGGATTAGAGTAATAGGAGATTTTACACCAAGAGGTGGAATTTCTATAAATCCTGTATCTGAATATTGTGATTTTGATTATGAAGTTCCAGAACATTATTTAAAATTACCTAAATTACATCAAAGACATTTATAAAAAATGATAATATATGAATAGAAGAATAGATGAAGATAATAAATTAGTATATATTCCAGCAGTTTTACCTAGTGATAGTTTATATAATAAAGAATTTGAAGGATATTTACCTAGTTGTTGGAATAAAGAAAAATCAATTTGGTATTATCCTAATATTCTTCTAAGTGCTTATCATGGATATGATATAGAAAATATTAGAAAAATAATGGATATCGATAATGATGTTAAAATATTATATGATTCCGGAGGATTTCAAGCAGTAACTTTAGGAGGAAATATAGATCCTAAAAAAGTTATTGATCTTCAAAATAAAAATGCAGATTATGGATTAATTTTAGATAGACCTCCTTATGAATTTGGAGGAAGTGCACAATTTTCTGGAACACCTTCTAAAGAATTTTTCAATGAATGTTTAAATAAAACTATAGCAAATTCAAAAATAGCATTAGAAAATAAAAATGAAAAATTAGAATTATATGGTGTTATACAAGGAGAAACCTGGGATCAAATGAATGAATGGTATAATGGAATGCATCAATTAGAAATTAATTTAAATAAAAATTTTGATAGATGGGCATTATCTCCAAAACCTTCATATGATACAAACAAAATAGTTATGCTTGGAATATTAACTATTGAAAATAATATTAAAACACCAATACATATTTTACAAATTAGTAGTTTATCTGGAATAATGGTTGCAAGTTATATAAGACTTTTAACTAAACAATTAATTACAATAGATAGTTCATCATATTCATCTGGATCTAGATATGGAAGAATATATGATAATAATTTAAAATCATTTGATGTAGGAGATAAAGCTTCAAATAAAAATTTAGATTCTTGGTTTTGTAATTGTCCTATTTGTAATAAATTAAATATAAATTTTAATAAATTAACTGAAAAAAAATTATTTCAATTTATTGATATACATAATTTATATCAAATAGTAGAAAAGGTAAAATATTTTGATTTCTTAGTAGAATTTGATTTTGAAACTTTTTTAGAAAGAGCTAAAAATATATCAATTAAATGTTATAAATCAATATTAATGTTAAAATTTTATAAAGAAAATGGTTTAGAAAAAACTAAAATAAAATATAGAAATATTTTTAGAAATAATGATAAAGATGGAAAACAAATATCAATTTTTAAATTTTAAATGTGATAAAAATGATTAAAGAAAAAACATATAAAAAATGGATTGATAAATATGGAGAAGTTGCAAGAATAATTTTAGATGTAATTGAAGAAGCAGGAACATTTCCAAAAGAATTAGGAAGAATATTTTTAAATGGTATTTTAAAACATATAAATAATAAAGAATATATTATAATTGATAAAAGAAATTGGATATTTTTTCATTATATAAAAAGAGAAAAAAAAATGAGATTATCTTTAATTATGTCAAAAGATAAAAAAGGTAAATTTTTATTAAATAAATTAGAAAAAATATGTAAAGATAAAAAAATACCAATAATTAGATTAACTTGTGTTAGTGAAACAAATGCAAAACAATGGTATTTAAAAAATGGATTTATAAAAATAAGAGAAAGGAAATCAAAAATAGGAACTAAATTAACAGATTTTGAAAAAAGAATAACAGTTTATAAAAACATTTTGGAATATTAAATATATATTAAAGGATATGAATATGAATAAATATATAAATGATTATGAAAAATTAAAAGAGATGTCTAATATATTTGCATTTGATACAGAAACAAATGGATTAAAATATGATGAATTAGTTTTAAATGACATTAGTTTTTGTGATGGAAATAATGCATTTTATTTTAATGGAAAAATAAATCATCAAGAAATTATTAATATATTTAAAAAAGCTAAAATAATAATTGGCCATAATTTAATATTTGATTTTACAGTTTTAGCAAAAAATTTTGGTAGAGAATTTTTATTTGATATATCAAAAATAAAATTATTTGATACAATGTTAGCACAATATTCATTAAATTCTGGAGAACATTTAGGATTAAAAAAATTATCTAAATCAATATTAAATGAAAAAATGGTTGAATATAAAGAAGCATTAGCAGATAAAAGTAAATGGACTAATTATAGTATAGCAGATGCAGTTCAAACATTTAAATTATATAAACATTTTGAAAAGGAAGTTGAAAATAATAAAGTATTTGAAAGAGAATGTAAAGCAATATTACCTATTTCTGATATGCAAAATAATGGTTTTTTAATTGATAAAAGTAAATTTAAAGAAATAAAAGAATCAATGATAAAAAAATTAAAAGAAATTGATATTGAATTTATTAAAATATTTAAAGATTTAGGAATTGAACAAAGAAGTTTATTTGGTAATGTAGTACCAATAAATTTAAATTCAAATAAACAATTAAAAGATTTTATAAAAGAAAAATTAAAAATTAATATTGAAGATACAGGTGTTAAAACTTTAAAATATTATAGAAATAAACATATATTTTTTGAAACATTATTAAAATATAGACATATTCATAAATTATTTAATAGTTATATTATTCCATTTGAGAAAGATCATATACAATTAGATGGAAAAATTCATTCTAGTTTTAATCCTACTGGAACTATAACTGGAAGATATAGTTCACAAAATCCTAATCAACAACAAATACCATCATTTGATGAATTTGGAATGAGAAAATTATTTATAGCTGAAAAAGGATATAAAATTATTTCTATTGATTATGCAGGTCAAGAATTAAGAATAACAGCAATAGTTACAAAAGATAAAAATATGTTAGATGCATTTAAACATAAAAAAGATTTACATTTAATGACAGCAAATCAAGTTTATAAATTAAATATTCCAGAAATAGCATTAGAAACTTCAAATAAAGATTATAAATTTTATAAAAATAAATTTGAAAAAGAAAGAAAAAAAGCTAAATTTGTAAATTTTGGTTTAATTTATGGTGCAAGTTCAAAAGGTATTTCAATGCTAACAGGAGAAACAGAAGAAAAATCTAAAGAAATGTTAAATAACTTTTTTAATTTTTATAGTAATATTAAGAAAACTATAAATAAAAATATTATTAGTTTATATAGAAATAAATTTGTAGAAAATATGTTTAATAGAAGAAGATATTTTGAAGAAATTAATGGTAGAGCAAAAAGACAATGTTTTAATTTTTTAATTCAAGGTTCTGCTGCTGATATGTTAAAAATAGATTTATATAAAATTTGGATGAAAATTATTTTAAAATATAAAAATGATATAAAATTAAAATCAACTGTTCATGATGAAATAATATTTATGATTAAAGATGAAATGGTTGATGAAATATTACCTCAATTAATTTCTATAATGCAAGATTTTAATTTTGAAATAGATATACTTGTAGAACCAGGAATTGGAAATAGTTATGGAGAAGCACATTAAAATAGAAGGTGAAAGAAATGGAAGAAATAGATACGAGTAATATTACATGGTCAATAAGTAGAATAAGTACTTGGTTAGAATGTCCTCTCAAAGCAAAAATTAGATATATAGATAAAATAAAATCTACAACTCCAAGTGAAGCACTTGAAAAAGGTAAAAAATTACATGATTATTATGATAAATTTTATGATTATTTTGATAATGAAATTGAAGAAGCAGAAGATAAGGCAGTTAATAATTTAAAATTTGATGAAGATTTTCAAAATAAATATGCAATTTATGCTTTAAATTTTAGAGAATTTGTTCAAATAAATCCTCAAAAACCTTATCTCAAAGAAAAAAGATATTTTGCAGTAGATGAAGATGGGGATAATTGGGTAGGTATTATAGATAGAGTTGATAAAATAAATGATAATGAAGTTATGATTGTAGATTATAAAACTAGTAAAGGTTCTCTTGATGCAGTTTCAAAAGAAAAAAGAATAATGAAAGTAAATGGTAAAATTGAAATTAAAAAATCTGATTATTTACCACAACTTTTATCTTATGCTAAAATTTTTGAATTAAGTGAAGAAGAAAAAGTTAAACAAGTAGCAATATTTTTTACTGCTAATCAAACAGATTTAAGTAAAAAAAATATTACTTCAGAAGACATTGAAAAAAATTGGAAAGAAATGGTTGAAAAAAAAAGAAAAGTAAAAGAAATAATGCAAGGACCATATGAACCAAAATTAGGAAGTTATTGTTATTGGTGTGAATATAGAGATATGTGCCCATTAAAAAGAGGTTATAGTAAATAATATATTATAACTGTAATTATAATAAAATGATTTATATGAATGAAAAAAATTATTTTATAAAAGAATATAAAATTTTTTTAAAACAAAAATTAAATTCAATAATAAATTTTGTAAATGAACATAATACACAAACTATACTAGGACCATCCATGATAAATAAAGGTGGATATTCATTACCAGTAAATGCTATGACTAAAGATGGTCAAAAGCAATTTATAAAAGCACTTGAAGGAGTTTTAAAATTATTAGAGGAATAAATATGTTTAATAAGAATAAAGTTATTGCTAAACTAAGTGTAGGAATAGGTTATACTATTAAAGAAGCAGGTGATGCTTTATTATTTGCAAAAACTAAAAAGGATAAAAATCTTTTTTTGAATATAGAAATATATAATGGAAAAAATAAATTAGAAATACAAGAAAATGATTATAACGAAACCATAAATTCTTATAATGAATTGGAAAAGTTTTTAATAGAAACAAAAAATCAGGATAAATTAAAATGCTTAGAATCATTTTTGTACGATCCTAAAACCAATTTGTTAAATAGAATTGGTTATAATTTACAAATAAATAAATTAAAAAAAGAAAATAAATATAAAAATAGAGCAATATTATTCTTTGATGTGGATGATATGCATTTATTAAACGAAAAGTTTGGTTATGATAAAACAGATAATTGCTTAAAACTAATTGGTCAAACTTTGAATCATTGTATAAGAAAAAACAGAGAATTGGAAGACCAAGATTTTTTGAATGTTACTATAAACGACCCAATTTCACATAGAAAAAATGATAGTGTTGGTGATGAATTTATTATAGATTTACATTGTCCTAATAATGATTTAAGTATTGCAAAAAAAGTTGCAATAAGATATCTTAGTGAAATATATAAAGAACAAGAAAATATAAAATAAAATTATTGGAGAAATAAATATGTGTGTGGAAGATGAAAAAGTATATGTTGCAAATAGAAATTATAAAATCTTATAAAAAATATCTTAGTAGTTATCCAAAACTTTCTAAAAGTGATGAAATAGAAAGTATTAAAACAATTGATGATGTTGATAGAGATTTTGTATTAAGTTATATGACAGAAAAATTATTAAAAGATATAATGCAAATATTGTCTATAAGAATTGGGTGTGCGAGATGTACATATGAAGGTAGTGAACAAGGTATGATAATTGTAAATGAGTTAAAATCTATACAAAAAGAAATTTTAAAATTATTATAGGAATTATAAAATGAAATATAATAAATTAATAGAAAAAATATATCCTGGATTTCCCAGACAAATAGGTTTACCTAATCGTAGAGAAGTAAAATCTCTAAAAGAACTTATGAATGTAATTAATATTTGGAATGGAAAATCTAGAATTTTTTTATCATTATATGAATATACTTTTTCTAATACTCATGATTTTATAATAGATAAAATTTGGTTTGATTTTGATGATTGTGGTTATGATAATATTATTATTTTACATAATTGGTTACTTCAAAAAAATTATAAACACTTTATTGTTTTTTCAGGAAAAGGATATCATTGTTATATTTTAACAAATAAAAAAGAACTTAAAAATAAAAAAATTGCATTAACTAATGCTCAAAATTATATTATTAATGAAACTAAAATAGAAGTTGATAAACAAGTCATTGGAGATATTGCAAGAATTGTTGGAATACCTGGAACTTTTAATTGTAGAAGAGGAAGATGGGCAATATTTTTAACTGAAGAAGATTTAAATAAAGGAGAACATTTTATTTTTCAAAAAGCTGAAACAGAAAATATTGGAGCTTTTGAAATGTTTGGGAAAAAAAGATTCGATCTTGTAGAATATGATACAGGAATTTCAGAATATATGGCAGAACTTTCTATTGCTGATGATTTTAATGCAAAAATTAATCAAGATGAAATTCTTAAAGGTATTAATCCTTGTATTGCAAATATATTATTACAATTAAAAGATTTAGAACATAGTTATAATGAAAGATTTATTATTATTATTTATTTTTTATATGAACTGGGTTATTCAGAAACAATGGTTATAGATATTTTGAAAAAATTTATGACTCAAAAAAAATTTAAACATTGTATTAGAGATGAAAATCAATTAAAATATTTATCAAAAAAAATTATTATGCCAGTAGGATGTTCGAAAATAAAATCTTTAGGTTATTGTCCTTTTAAAGATAAATATTGTAAAAATATTAAGGAAAGATTATGTTAGTTAAACTTGATAGTAGAGAACCAATTAAAATAAAAAAAATGGCAGAAAAAATATTTGAACAATTAGAAATTGATACTCTTGATATTGCTGATATTGTTGTTGAAGAATTAGGACTTTATGTTGAAAGAAAAAGTATTGAAGATTTTATTAGTTCTTTTAAAAATGGTCATTTACAAAAACAATTAATTAAAATGAATAATGTAAAAAATCCTGTTTTAATAATTACAGGTTTTTATAAAGATATAAATTTTAAATATTGTAAAATTACTATTAATCAATTTCTTGGAATGTTAAGACATACAGGATTTAAATATAAGGTAAAATTATTTCATGTTGCAAATGATATGCAATTATTATTATTAGTCAATAGTATTATTAAAGATTTAATTAAAAATGAAACAATTCTTTTTTTTGGAGAAGAAAAGGTTATACAAAAACGGTTGTCACCCCTTGTAAAAGTACTTATGCTTATAAAAGGTATATCGATTCATATAGCTACCCTTATTGAAAATAAGTATTCTAACTTAAAGGATGTAAAAGATGTTTGTAGATCTAACTCAATTAACATAAAAGGTATTGGTCAAAAGAGACAAGAAAATATTTTTAAATTTTTATCCAAAATTCTTTAAAACATTACCTTTATAAACATTTTGTTCCATAAATTATTTATAATTTAAACAATTTAGATTATAAATTTAATGGAGACGATGAGAAATGGATCAAAATAAAAATAATAATAGAGAACTTTTTGCTATAAGAATGAAAGAAAAAGAAAAACAATTAAGAAAAATAAAAAATTTATCAGAAGATGAAATTTGTGAAGAACTTGGAGAATATTCTTGTGATTGTTGTATATAAAATTTAATGGAGTCGATAAAATGATTAAAAAAATCGAAAAAGAAGATTTAAAATTTCAAAAAGGAACTGATATTTTAGAACAAATATTAAAATTAAAAAAATTTAAAAATGAAATTGAAAAAGAAGTTATTAAAATTGATTTTTCTCCTTTAATGAAAAAAGTAATTTATTATACTTTAAAAGAAATAAATTTAAAAACAGAAAAATTAAATAAAAAATTTAAAGAATTAACTGGAGTTGAATTTTTATGATATGCCCAAAATGTAAAAAAGAATTTACAGGTTATCCTGCTTTAAGCAGAATTGATAATAGAACAGAAATTTGTTCTGAGTGTGGAATTAAAGAAGCATTTGAATCATTTGAAAAAGAAATTATAGATCTTTATATCAAAGGTAAAAAAATAGATATAAAATTTTCTAAAAAAACTATTCAAAAAATTAAAAAAGATTATAAAAATTTTAAATTTATTAAATTTAAAGATAATTTTGATGAACATTGTTCTTTAGACCAATATAAAGGAAATATTAAAGTGGGAAAATTATTTTATTCTTATAATATTGATTGGACCGGGAATGAAGAAAATAAAAGAACATGGTCAGATCCTTATAATATCAGAATTATAAAAAGTGAAAATAAATGAAATTAAAAAAATGTAATGAATTATGTCATTTTGAGAAACGAGGAAATTATTTTGAACATATAAATCCTAATAATA
>Ga0307928_10001408_pt1 | contig 18211 bp, 22 predicted proteins | sample AceLakmetagen232_FD_201815 | JGI IMG/M metagenome (GOLD analysis project Ga0307928, IMG submission 201815) | Saline water microbial communities from Ace Lake, Antarctica - #232 | ecosystem: Environmental > Aquatic > Non-marine Saline and Alkaline > Saline | place: Antarctica: Ace Lake... | reverse complement strand
GCGGTTTTATTTTCTTTAAGGTAATTATGTGTTTTTTCAGTAACCATCATGGTTTGCATAAATTTTTTTGCATGTCCAATATTCAAAAAGTTTCTTGAAGTAGTTTTATCTCCTAAAGTGAGAACTTTTGAATTTTTATCAAATTCAACATTGCTTCTTCCTCTTTGTTGAGTAGTAAATACTGGGTCTATATTTTTATGGATTTGATTAACAATTCTATTAGACATATCTTCTAATTTTTTAGCAATTTGTTTAGGTGTTTCTTTTTCTTTTGAAGTTTTTTTTTCTTTTACCATTATTCTTCACTCTCAGTTTTTTCTTATTTTTTAGTTTCTTTTTTCTCAACCAAAATTTCTTTTATTTTTTCTTTTTTAGCAGAAGCGCTTTTTAACTCTTTTTCAAGTTCAGCTTGTTCTTCTGCGTCTTCAAGTTTTAATTTTTCAAGTACTAAATGTTCTAATTCTTTTTCAAGTTTTATTTTAGATGTGGTAGTTATTCCTTCAAGAGCTGATGCGATTTCTGGAATAAATTTGTAAAAGAGTTCTTTTTTCATTTTTCTTTCTTGTTCTCTTCTTTTTCCTGAAATAAATTGCCCTGCTTTTCTTCCAGAATTCATTAATGCAAGTCTTAATTCTTCCATTATTTCAACTTCATCATTTATTGCTTGTTTTCCTGCGGAAGTGTAAGGAATATGCACTGAAATAAGATTAACAAAAATTGTAATTGGCGCTCTTTCAAAATCTTTTACTCCGTATCTTTTCCAATCAATTGATTGAACTGCTTTTGTTATTGCGCATCCTCCAGTATCAAATAATAATGGCGCTCTATTAGCAAATCTCATTATTTCCATTTTCTTTTCAATTACTCCATCTTCATTTTTTACGTTTCCTTTACCTGCGTTTCCTCCGTAGGCTATTGCTACTTCTATTTGAAAAGGAAAACCACCTCTGTAAACAGTTGCTTTTCTCGTTAATACTGAAAGAAATTCAGGTTGTACAATACTGGTTAAACTTTTTCTTATTCTTTCTTCTCCAATTGGTCTTAAACCATCGGTTCTTGGTGAAATAAAATTAATTTTTCTGAATTGTTTTACAATTTCTTCTGCTTCATCCCATTCTATTTTTTTTGGGTCTTTTTTTAAGTCAAAAGAAACATTTTTTTGAATTTCTGCAATTGCTTTATCTCCAACCCTATCAAATTCATTTTTCAAAAAACTAGAAACTTGTTTTGCGTTAGTATATTTTGCAAGAGTACTAAGTTCATCAACATTAACTCCTTTTGGATGTGGCCTCATTTCAAGGGGTTGTTTTGGAATATCTTTCAAAGTTCTTTTAAAAACAATTTTTTGTTTTGTTGGTTCAATTAAAGTGATTTGTGCATGCGGATTAGCAATAGCAGTTCTTCTTAAATATTCAAGAGGGGCTTGTTCAGAATTAACATATTTCATTCCTTTAAATTTTGCTTTTATTAATGTTCCTTTAAACGTTGTTTTTAATTCAACTAAATTTGCTATTTTTGCTTGATTTTTTTTGGGATCAATAGTAAGATCAAGACTAATAGGCTGTCCATGTCCTGTTCCAGTTATTACTTGAGTTGCTTTTCCCGTAGTTATTTGTGAAAGCATAGTACATCCAGCAGCACCAATTCCTTGCTGGCCACGCATTTGCATCATTCGGTGGAATTTTGTTCCTGCAAGAAGTTGACCTAATGCTTTTCCAACAGTTTCTTTTGTTAACCCTGGGCCATTATCTTTAACAGTAACTTCATAATATTCAGGGCCAAGTTCTTTAATTTGAACTTCTATATCCGGAGTAATTTTTGCTTCTTCGCATGCGTCAAGTGAATTAGTAACATATTCATGAACAATTGTTGTTAGTGCTTTAATTTTTCCGGTTAATCCAAGCATTTGCATGTTTTTTTTGAAGAATTCAGCAACACTATGCTCTTTGAATTCTTTTGCAATTTCTTCTGCTTGTGAAACTTCTTGTAAACTCATCAAATTACCTCATAGCTCAAAATTTTCATTTTCGAAATCTTTTTTAATAGAAGTGTAAACAGCGGTATGACTTGCGCCACCAAGAAGCATATTTACTGCTTTTTTTGCTTCAAAAATTTCATTTTCTGTTCCAATTATTCCTATTGTTTTACCATAAACTGAAATATTTGCTCCACTTTCTGATTCAATTTCTTCTCTTGCTTTTCCTTTTGCTCCAATTACTCTTCCTTTTTTAGCTTTCATATTTGATTCATTCTTCCCTAAAATATCTTTCAAATCAATTAATTCAAAAAAAACTTCTTCATTAATCAATCTAAATGCTTTTTCTGGCGCAAAACCTCTCGCAATTGCCTTAACAACACGAGTTGCTTTAAAAAAAAGCAAAGCCGAGCCTTTTTGAAAAATCTCAACTTCTCCTTCTGTACTGTCAACCTTTAACATGGTTTGAGTTTTTAATTCAATTTCTCGCCTAGTTAAACCGCGTTTTCCTATTATTGCTCCGATTCTATCAAGGGGGACAAGGAGAAACTCAGAGTTTCCTTCAATTTTTTTCATTATACTATTTTATAATATATAAAATATATTAATAGAGTAGTGCGTATTTTTAAGAATGTTTCTTAGAAAGTGAATTTTTTTTATTTTTTATTTCTAAATAAAATTCTTCAAAGTTAGTTTCTAAACCTTGTTTTGAAAAATAAGTAGCCATATTTCTAACATCTCGTTCAAAAAATTCTTTTGCATGGGGGTGGTTTAGTAGAACCGATTGACCAAAATCAATTATGTATAAGTTATCTTTTTTTACAAGTACATTATACTCTGATAAATCCGCGTGTATTAACCCTGCTAAGTATAGTTTTGCAATAAATTCAATCATTTGTTCTTTGTAATTTTTTAATTGTTCTTTTGTGGAAATTGTGTCCTTTAATCTTTTAGAGGCTTCTTCATTTTCTCCAATAAACTCCATTACTATTACGTTTTCTTTAAACCCGAGTACCATTGGCACTGGTAATTTTGCTTTATTTGCAAGTATCAAATTTTTGTATTCTTTTCTTGCCCAGGCATAAACGAGATTTCTTCGGTCTTTTTTTATCCCTTTAAATCGTCTGTCACCAACAATGTAGTCATGCATTCTTTTGAAGTCGGTTGTTTCTTTTTTAAAAATTTTTACTGCTCTTGAGTTTCCACTTGCATCTTTTGCTATAAATACGTGGGCTTCTTTTCCTGTACTTATAATATGTTCAAGTGTTTCAAATAAGTTTTTTGTTGCTAAAATATTTAATGTTTTTAGCGTTTGAGTATCGAATACTTTTTCAAAAATCTTTCGGTCGGATTCTTGTTTTATTCGTTTTTCAAATTCGTTATAGTCAAAATTGTCTTTCATAATTAGAATTAAATTATTAGTTTTATACTGGTAAAGAATTCAAGAATCCTTTTCTCTTTAAGTATTCTGTTTGATAACCAATATATCTCCAAACTACATCTGCTTTGCTTAGTTGAAAATCCCATTGTTTAACAATTACTAAATCTCTTTCTCGCATCCATGTTCTTTTTCTAAGTTTTCCGGGAATTCTACATTGTCTTTCTACTCCATCTTCACATAGAACTTTTATTTGAGTTCCACCCATTCGTTGGAGAACTATTCCAAACATTTCAAGGTCTCTTTTTTTTGGTAATCGTATTCTTTTAAGTTGCTCTGCTTGAGCTTCTGGAGTCATTGGTGCTTTTTGTGGGCGTTTGTTCATTGTTATACCTTCAGTATTATTGCGTGTTCTATTCCTTTAATTTTAATTAAGTCCTTTTGTGTTAAAAAACCTTGTTTTATTGCTATTGAAATGGTTTTTTTACCGAAGAGATTTGCATTATTTACTTCGGGTAATAATTCTTCTAATCTTTTTTGAGTTATAAGTTCGCCTTTGTAAAAACTTTCTTCAATTGTAACGTCATAATTTCCTTCTTGAATAGTTTTTCCAATTAGCTCTTTATCACAACAAGCAAGGATTGTAGAATTTTGGGTTTCATGTATTTTACAGAACAATAATTCACCTTAATTTTTTCAAAGGATTAAGTGCTCCGCATGCAGTACACTTCAAAACTTTTACTCCGTTTCTTTCATTAATTTCTGTATCTGGTTTTCCACATTCGTGGCATAAAACAAATTCTCGTAAGTATTTAGTAAATATTTTTCCAATCATATCTGGGTAAAATTTTCCATTTAAAATAAGTTTTGGCCCGTCAATTGTTGCTGCGGTAGCTGTTTCTTTTGTAATATATTTGTAAAAATGTTTTTCTTTTCGTTTAACTGTTTTTAATGCTTTTGAAAAGTTTCTAATTATTGTTTTTTTCCCTTGTATATTACTTTCTAAAATTGGTAATTCAAATCTTTCACTTGATTCTGTTTTTTCTGGAAGAGACATATAAAGTCTATTTAGCATTTTTTCATATTCCATAAAGTAAATTTTGCTCTCAAAGGCTTTTAAAAGCAATGTTTTGACTTAATCCTCTTGTTTTATTAATACGATTTTCCTTTTAGTTTGACATGAGTTTAATCAATTCTATAAAAAGTAACAAAAATTACGAGTTAATAAAAATAATTAGTAGTTTTGTTTTGTTTGTAGGTTTTGTTTATTGGGTAATTGAAAGTTCTTCTATTATTGATGAATCTTTTGTAAGAGATTATGGGTTAGTTGGAGTTCTTGTGGCTTCAATGATTTCTAATGCTACTGTTTTTATTATTCTTCCTGCGGTTGAAGGAATTCTTTTTATTTTTAGTGAAAAGTATGCTGTTTCTTTTACTGAAGTAATGTTGTATGCTTTTGCTGCGGGTTTAGGTGCGGCAATTGGAGAAATGACTTCGTATATAATGGGTTTAATTGGAGTAAAAGCTGCTGAAAAAGTAAAGCATAAAGAATTTGTAAGACTTGATTCAATAAAAGATTTAATTGGAAAAAAAGGAATGATTTTTGTTTTTCTTGGTTCGTTAACTCCTTTTCCTTTTGACATAATTGGTATTGCTGCGGGTTTAATTAAGTATGATATAAAAAAGTTTTTCTTAGCTGCGCTTTTAGGAAAAGTTGTTAGATTTTTAATAATTGGATTTGCTGCTTATTATGGGATTGCGTTTGTAAAAGATTTTTTAATTCTTTGAATTTATTTTTTTTAGATTAAAGTAGTTATTCCAAAAACAATTATCATTAGTGCTGTTTGAAGTGGTAGTGCAGGTAGTACTCTGTCTTTTTTTAATGAGCAATAATGTAATGTGAGAATTAATCCAATTAATGATGCGATTAAAATTAATGCGGGGGTAACAAATTTTTCTATCCCTATTGCGGTTTGTGTTCCCAGTACACTTACTGCAAATGTTAATGGGATTACCATGTCGCCTGTTCCTAATTCAAAGGTGTGTTGTTTTGTTGGTAGAGTGTAAGTAAAACTCAGGTTCTTTTTTGTTACTCCTTTTGCCAGAGTAACCATGTGTTTTGTTTTGAACACTGCAATGTAATCATAAATTGCAAGTAAAATAATGAAAACAATTATTGGTGTTACTCCTAAGCTTGCTCCTATTAATGCTCCCGCTCCTGCTGATGCAACAATACTTGCTAAGTTTTTTATTAAATTATTTTTTCTTAAAAAAATTCTTAATGCGACAAATAGTATTGCAATTCCTAAAATTATTTCATCTCTAAGTAATAATGGCATTAGTACAAGTAAACTTGTTCCAAAGATTGCCATGGTTTCCATTCCGTTTAAAAATAAATTCAAAATCCATTCTGGCGCATATTTTAGTAGTGTAAGAAGTCCTGCGGTAAAAATTAGTATTCCTATAATTAATCCAAAACTATTTTCTACGTCTTCTGGGTTATCAGTAACAATTGTAGCGTGTATACTTTGTTCAATTAAAAAATTTCCCGTAACCAAACCAATTGATTGGGTTATTAAAAAAAGCAAAATTAGTTGAATGATTAATTCTTTGTTCATGCTAAGTAGAATTAGGTTTTAGAGTTTATTTAGGTTTTGGTTTTCTAAAAAAAATTAAATTTTATTTTTTACTGAAAGATAAAATTTCTTGTCTTGTGGGTGGCTCAAATAATCTAAAACTTCTTCTTTTGTAACCCATTTTGCTTCAGGGTTTTCTTTGTCTTTTGGATTAATTATTTTTTGATTTGTTTCAAATAAAAACATAGTAATCGTTTTCAGTTCTTCTTTATTTTCTTTACCGAATTTATCTATTTTATAACGTTGATAACTTCCTAATTTTTTTATTAACTGAAGTTCTGTAATTCCTGTTTCTTCATAAATTTCTCTTTTTGCAGCATCAATTTCTCTTTCCTCTCCTTCTAAATGGCCTTTTGGAAGTGACCAAGAGGTTCCATGCTGACTTGCAATTAGAATTAAATTTTCTCTTAAAATAATCCCTCCTGCGCTTCGTGTTTTAATCATAGTTTTTCACTCAAAAAGCTTTCTTCCAATGCGAAGAACAGTTGAACCTTCTTCGATTGCGATTTTGTAATCGTTGCTCATTCCCATTGAGAGATGAGTGATGTTTAGGTGTTCTTTTACATCTTTTAATTTTGAGAAACATTCTTTAATTATTTGTTCGTCTTGTGTATGTGGCGCCATTGTCATTAATCCAATAAACCTAAGTTTGTCAAATGGAAGCATTTGCATTGAAGTCATCATGTCTTCTACTTCTTTTGGTTCCATTCCTTGTTTTTGTGGTTCGCCTGAAGTATTAACTTGTAGAAAAATGTTTTGAGTTTTATTTTGTTCTAATGCATGGTATTGAATTTTTCTTAGTAAATCAATTGAATCAACTGAATGAATATAATCTGCCATTTCTACTACTTTTTTTACTTTGTTTGATTGAAGTCTTCCAATGAAATGAATTTCAGTTTTCATTTCTTTTAAATCAGGGTATTTTTCTTCAAGTTCTTGTGCTTTGTTTTCTCCAACATCTTCTATTCCTGCTTCAACAAGTTCTTTGATTTCAGGAATGCTTCTTGTTTTTGTTACGCCCACAAGAGTTATTGATTCGGGAGTTCTTCTTACTTTTTCGCAAGTTTCTTTAATTTCTTTTTTAAGATTAGTAAGGTTTTCTTTTATGCTCATGAAAATAAGTTGGGGGTAAATGTTTTTAATTGTCTTGAAATGGATTAGGTCGGCTTAACAAATCCATGTCCTGGATGATAAACGTCTCCTTGTTTTTGAAGTTTGGAAATAATGTCGTTTATTTTTTCTGCGTCCATTCCCATTGTTTTTCCTTCTGCAATTACTTCTTCTATTGGGACTTTGTCAGTTTCTTGTGCTTTTTCTTTTATCATGCTTAATATTTTTTTCAAATTGCTTAGTTGAGTATGTGTTTGTCCTGAAGTAATAATATCAATATCAATTTTTCCTGTTTCTGGGTCGGTTACAAGATCTTCTAATGAACTTTTAACTAATCTTATTGAACGGTCAACGTCTCTTGGTTCTATATCATTACTTAGTCTTACTCTTGCACTTGCTTCTGCAAGTCTTATTAATCCTTCAAGTTGTCGGTGGGTTGCTGCAAAAGAACCTTCTTTTCGTCCTTGGTCTCTTAATGAAATGTAAAAATCAGATATTGCTTGCATTCCATTGTTTGACATTATTGGAAAAATGTTTTGTCTTGCGTAGGAAATAAATTTTTTTAATAATTCGTTTGTTATTTTTGGTGTTATTAATTGTTCTAATTCTTCAAGTTCTTTGTCTTTTGTTCCTATTCCTCGTTTGGCTCTTTGAAGCGCCATTTCTCCTGCTTTGTGACTTTTTAAAATGTGAGTTGCTATTTCTAAATCCTTTGTTCGGTCTAATACATCTCTTATCATGAAGAATAAATCAAATCTACTGATTAGTGTTGGAGGCAGGTTTACTTGTTCAATGAATGGTTGGTAAGGGTCAAATCTAGAATATTTTGGGTTTGCTGCTGCTAAAACACTTGTTTCTGTTTTGAATTTGGTTACTATTCCTGCTTTTGCAACACTAATTTGTTGTTGTTCAAGTGCTTCATGCATTGCACTTCGATCTTCTGGATCCATTTTATCGAACTCATCCACCATTGCCATTCCACCTGATGCAAGTACAAGTGCTCCTGCTTTTAGTGTCCAGCCACCGTCTCCAAATTCATCTTTTACTGCTGTTGCAGTTAATCCGGCTCCAGAGGAAGTTTTTCCCGCAACATAAATTGATTTGGGCGCTATTGTGTCGGTTGCTCTTAAGATTTGTGATTTTGCTAATCCTGGGTCTCCAACAATCATTACGTGAATGTTTCCTCTAATTAATTGTCCGTTTGGAAGATTTTTTTTAACTCCTCCGAATAATTGTAATGCAATTGCTTCTTTCATTATTTCGTGGCCATAAATATGTGGAGCAATACTTTGTACAAGTTGATCATAAACATCGTCTCTTGCTGCCAGTTCTTTTATTTCTTTTTCTTCTTCTGGACTAATATCAACATCTTCAAATTCTTTTGCAGTTTCTTCCAAATGAATTGCTTCTAGGTAACGTCCATAAACAACTTTTTTTTCTTTTGGAGGAACTAATCTTAATATCCCTGTTATTTTTGTTCGGTCTCCTGGAGCAACACAATTTACGATATCGTCACTTACATAAATATCAAGATTTGTTGCTTGTTCACTTCCTTTTAGTAATTCTAAAGGTTCTTGAATTTGTATTTTTTGATAATCTTCAAATTCGCTTGTTTCTTCTTCTAAAACAAAAGTTCTATTTTTACATTCTGAACATAATGAAGGTGTTTTTGGAATGTTTTTTGTTTGAGGTATTTTGTAAACTGCATCACATCTTGAACATTTCCAAGTGGCAAATTTTAGTTTTGGTAAAACTTCAGTTATTTGTCTTACTACTCCTTCGACAGTTATTATTTTGTTTAGGTGACTTGAACTAAGGTCTCTTAAAATTGGTTGTTTTTCTAAAGGTAAATTGTAGAGTCTTATATGTGGTGAAAATTCTTCGATTTCTAAAAGAGGGACATCAATATTTTTTATTGCTTGTCTGGCAGCAGCCATACAAACATCAGAATTTACTAATAATTCGTCTGCTAAATCAACATCATAGTGTTCAATTTCTTTAAAATCGATTTCTAAGCTTCTTTTTTGAGGGTAATCTGCAACAAGGCGTTCAATTTCTTTCATACACCTGTGTTTGAAAAATAATTCAAATTTTTCAATAAAAGGATTATCTTCAAATGTTTCAGTAGTTTCTTCAGAGTACATATTTTTGCCCTATTAAAATATTGATTTTTGGGTTTTTAAATGATTTTAGGGCTTATTGCCACTCCAGAATCATTTAATGAATTGGTATTGGGAAACTAACACAACCCCCATTGTGCTTGCGTATATAATAAGTCTAATTAATACTTAACTTAGCTTTGTTTGTTTTCAGAACTTTTTACTTAAAAAAATTTGAAAAACTAATTTTTTTTATGTAGTTCAAAATTAACAAAGATTATTAACTATCGAAATAATTTATTATTTATGGTTAAAAATAAGGTGAGAAGTATAAAAAGGCGATTAGCTAGAACTCCAAAAAAAGGGGTTAATGTAAATAAGGGTTCAATTAAGAGAAATCCTGCGTTGATTAAATTCTTAAAAGAAAGAAGAGTAATTTCGGATTATGCCTGTTATAGTTCTACCTTGGGGAGTTTAACTTCTAGTTTAGGTTTGAATGTTGCAAATGAAATTAGAGTGCGTGGTTGTAGAAATGTTCTTGATTTGGGGTGCGGAAAAGCAACTGCGTTAGAAGAACTTCATGCAGGAATTCCACAAACAAAATTTCACGGACTTACTTTTGTTGAGGAACCAGAATTTGCAAAATTAAGGAGGAAAGGAATAGATATTAAAATTGGTGATTGGAAAAATATTAAAACTATTTTTGGAGAGAATTCAATGGATTTTATTTATTTAAATTATGGGGTAGAACATAGTCTTAATGTCAAAAGAGACCTGATACAAATTTCGCGAGTATTGCGTCCTGGAGGAAGAGTCTTATTTAATGTAAATGCTGCTGGTCATCATTTACTTAGAGAACTAAATCCTGCTTTAAAAACTTCGAAATTAAGACTTGTAGCAGAATTGCCTGCAATTTATACTGCGTGGATGCAAAAAGTAGGCAAAGATGGATTTAGAATGGGGGCTAAAAAAAGAAGGTCTGCTCCAGGAATAGCATTTTATCTTGAAAAAACAAAATAGTTATTTTTATCCTTTTATGAATCTTTTTTACATTTTACTATTCATTTAAATAAAATTCCCAGTTTCTTTAATAGTATGCTAAAAAAGAAGTTTTACATTACAACTGCTATTGATTATCCTAATGGCGTGCCTCATTTGGGTCATGCTTATGAAAAAACAGTTACTGATTGCATCGCAAGATGGCACCGATTCAAAGGGGAAGAAACATTTTTTCTTACGGGTACTGATGAACATGGTAAAAAAATTCAAGAGGCTGCTGAAAAACAAAACAAAAAACCTAAAGAATTTGTTGACGAGCAAGTAAAATCGTTCAAAGTTCTTTGTGAAAAATGGAATATTTCTTATGATAATTTTATTCGAACAACTGATGCACGCCATGAAAAAATGTGCCAAAATATTTTTCAAAAAGTTTTTGATAAAGGAGATATTTATTTAGGGGAATATGAAGGGTTGTATTGTACTGGTTGTGAAGCATTTTTTTTAGAAAAAGATTTAGAAAATGGTCTGTGTCCAGTTCATAAAAAAGCACCTGAAAAAGTTAAAGAAGAATCTTATTTTTTTAAAATGTCAAAGTATCAAAAACAATGGCTTGATTTTGTTGAAAAGAATCCTGATTTTATTTTTCCTTTGAGAAGACGACAAGAAATTGTTAATAGAGTAAAAGAAGGTTTGCGTGATTTAAGTGTTTCAAGAACAACTTTCAAATGGGGAATTCCTCTAAAAAATAATTCTAAACACGTAATTTACGTTTGGTTTGATGCTCTATTAAATTATCTTTCTGGAATTGATTATCCTTCTGAAAAATCAAAAAAGTTTTGGCCAGCAGACATTCAAGTTATTGGAAAAGACATTCTTTGGTTCCATTCAGTTATTTGGCCTACAATGTTATTTAGTGCCGGGATTGAACCACCAAAAAAAGTTTTTGTTCATGGATTCATTAATAGTGCTTCTGGCGAAAAACTTTCAAAAAGCAGCGGGAACAGTATTGACCCGATTGAGTTAAGTGAAAAGTTCGGAATCGATTCCGTTAGATATTATTTGTTAAGAGAAATCCCGCTTGGAGAAGATGGAAATTTTTCAATAAATGCATTAGTAAAAAGACACAATACTGAATTAGCTAATGATTTGGGTAATTTGTTAAATAGAGTTATTTCTCTTTCTGAAAAAAAGTTAGGCGGAAAAATTCCTTCGGCAAAAACCGATTCCGAATTAAGTAAGCAACTTGATTTTGAAAAAATCGATTCGTTTATGGAAAAATTAGAAGTTCATAATGCTTTAGCAGAAATTTTTTCTTTTGTTTCTGTTTGTAATAAATATGTTAATGATAAAGCTCCTTGGAATCTTGAAGGAAAAGAATTAGAAACAGTTATTTATTCTGTTCTTGATTCAATTAGAGTTATTTCAGTTTTGCTTTCTCCGTTTTTGCCTGATACAAGTAAAGCTATTTCTAAGCAATTAAATTTCGAACTTGTTTCTTCAGTAGACGAAATTAAGTTTAATCTTTTAAACGAAGGTTCTCTTGGGGAAAAAAAGATTTTGTTTGAAAAAATAGATTTGCCAAAAGAAGAAATAGAAGAAAAAAAGGAACATAAAAAAATTAGTGTAAAAATTAATCCTAAATTAAAAAAAATTGGTTTGAATCTTGCTTGTGCAGTAATTGAAAATGTGAAAATAAAAAAGAAACATGAAGGACTTGAAAAATTAAAAAAGGAAGTTGTAAAAAATATTGATTTGAATTCTGTTGAAGAACAAAAAGTAATTCAAGGTTACATTGATTTGTACAAAGAAATAGGAGTTAACCAAGACACCCACGCAGTAAAAAATCTTGTTAATTTGGCTAAAAAATCAGGAAAGATTCCTCAAATTAATACTGTTGTTGATTCTTACAACCTTGTTTCAATTGAAAAAGGTTTAATTGTTGGAGCGCATGATTTAGATAAAATAACTGGCGACATTGAAGTTACTTTTGCTAATGGAAAAGAAATTTATGTTCCACTGGGCAAAACTGAAAAAATGAAAATTGATTCAAAAGAATATGTTTTCAAAGACAACAAAGTTGTTCTCTGCCGTTTGGATGTCAAGCAAGGAGAACATACTAAAGTCACTAATGCTACAAAAAATGTTTTTTTGTATGTTCAGGGAAACAAAAATACTTCTAAAGAATATGTTGATTCTGCATTGAAAGAAATTTTGAAAAATATTGAAAAGTATTGTGGTGGAAAAGCAAAGATTTTGAAGGCGAAGTAATGCCTTTAACCCGAAGATTTATTGTTAAAAGTAAAGCTGCAAAAGACTATGTCGCTCAAAGACCCTTGCGCGTATTAAAAGTAAAAATTCCTTCTGCAAATGAAGTTAAGCAAAAAGTAGAATCGCACCTTAATAAATTTCCTTCAGTTCGTACCCCTGTTGATAGGCTTGTCAAAAAAACAATGACTTTAATGGAAACTGAGGTTGTTGATCATTGGTATGCTACTATAACTATTAACAAGAATCCTGTGGTTCGAAAGTTAATAATGCAAGTTGTTTTAGATTTTCCTCAGTTTAGACCTCACTTAAAAAATTTAAGAAAAATGTTAGTTGCTAAAAGAAGGAATTAATTATTTTTTAATTAGTTTTTCTAAAATCTTTTTCCCAAGCAAAACCGTTTTATCTTCTTTATCTAGTTTAGGATTAATTTCTACTAAATCACTTGCCTTTACTTTCTTCGAATCCAAAATCATTTCAAGTAATTCGAAAAATTCTTTTTTAGTTAAACCATTTTCTTCAAGGTAACCTGTTCCGGGTGCAATACTTGGGTCAAGTGCATCAATGTCAATTGAAAGATAAATGTTTTTTTGTTTTTGTAAAAATTCATTTAATTCATTTTTCACTTCTTCGAAAGTTTTGTGAATTTCGTCAGCACTAATATTCTGAATTTTGTGTTCTTCTAAAAATGGTTTTTCTACATCAAAAACTTTTCTTAATCCAATTATCATTAGTCTTTCTTTTTCAATTATTTTTTCTTCAATAATTGCTCGGTTCAAATCTTGATGCGAAACTGGTTTGAAGAAAACATCAGCGTCTGCATGCGCATCAAAAATTATGAGTGTAGGGTTTTCAAATTTTTCAGAAAATGCTTTGAATAAAGAGTAAGTTATTGAGTGGTCGCCTCCAACAAAAATAGGGTTTTGTTGAATCACTTCTTTTGCTTTGGAATAAATTGCGTTATCTGTTTCTTCAAGGTTTGAAGGAACAACATTTACTTTTTCAGTTTCCTTGTTTTTGCAAAGGAGTTCAGGTGCAGTTTCACACCCTAAATTTTTATCAAGGCTTCCTTGTGATGAAGGAATAAGAATTAATTTCATAAAAACTAATTTGATTTTTTTCTTACGATTTTAATGCTACTTCCCCAACGGAGGTATTCAACTTCTATTCCGCTTGTAAGGTTAGCTACATCTTTTGGTTTTTCAACATCAAATGTTTCGTAACTTGTCATGTCCATCATTTGAACTAGTGGGCCCATCATTGCAACTACTTGTGCACTTGCTTTTAGAATTATAGGAACATTAACACTTGCATCAGTTGGTTTTAATAGATTCTTTTTTGTTTCTTTAAAAACACCCATTGCAGTTACTCTTACTTTTGCTGCGCCGTGTTTTCCTGGTTTTGATTTTTCCACGCTTTTAACTTGACAGGGTTCGTCTTCAATAAGTACGTATGAGCCTGGTTTTAATGAACCAGCACTTGTAAATTTTTTTTCACCTTCAACCATTTGTAATCACTAAGAAAATATCGTTAGTTCTATTTAAATCATTTTCCCTAATTTTCCTGTTTTTTATGGTTATAACGCAGTTAGTTTATAAATAAAATAACCTATATTATATTGATTTTAGCCTAGTTGGTGGTTTTGTGTTTGAATCAATGAAAAGTACGTTTGTTAAAGTGTTTAAACAAAAAAATGAGCGAAATCTCGCGGTTTTTGTTGATGGACCTAATATTTTGAGAAAAGAATTAGGAGTTAATCTTAGCGATATTCGTAAAAATTTGAAAAAGTTTGGTAAGGTTAAAATTGGTAAGGTGTTTGTTAATCAGTTTGCTTCAGATAAATTACTTGAAGCAATTGTTAATCAGGGTTTTGAAGCAATTATTACTGTTGGAGACATTGATGTTTCAATGGTTGCTGATTCAGTTGAAGCAGTGTATAATTCTGAAATCGATTCGATAGTTTTTGTTACTAGAGATTCTGATTTTTTACCTGCTTTGATTAAAGCAAAACGAGCTGGAAAAGAAACTATTGTAATGCTATGTGAAGAAATGAGTGCTGCAGCGCTTAAAAATACTGCAGATCATTTAGTAATTTTAAAGGGGGCAAGAAGATGAATTTGCCTATTGGTGAAGTAATTAGTCGGGGAGTAAATTTGAAAGAAATTGATGTAACTCGATTAATTATTGGATTATTTAAGAAAAAGTTTTCGGGATATATTGTTGCTACTCTTGAAGGAGTTAAAGGGCTTGAAGAAGGAGTTTTGATTTTTAAAGGCGGAGTTTTAACTGCGGCATTTTATGAGTATAGTTTATTTGGAATTACTGTTTTTGGGGATTCAGCTCTTCCTCACGTTTTTAATTCTTTTGCAGGAGAATACCTAATAGGCGATATTGTTTCGCTTAGTAATCAACAAGCGGATTTAGTAACTGCGTTTCATGATAAAGCAAAAGTTGAAGGTGCTGTTTCAGAAAAAGAAATTTCTCGTTTGATTCCGAGAGTTTTTTCTGAAAAATTTGCGCAAAGTGTACTTACTAAAGTTGTTAAAAGTAAAGAAACCAAAGACGATGTTTTCAAAAAACTTGGTTTAAGTAAATTAGGTGCTTAAAAAAAATGTTAAAAGGAATAAAAAACGTTATGCGATTTTTTGCTGCAAGAATTCTTGATTTAGATGATACAGTAAAACCTATTGATCAACTTAGACTTTTTGAAGACTATTTAGATAAACATGAATTTAATACTGATACTACTGATGTCACTGAATTTCTTGAAGTTTTAAAAAAGAAGCATTTAGTTGATGACATTATTGTCGCAACTTTAAATGGAGGAACTGTTATTTCTTCAACTAATGGGGACTCGGTTTCTAGGTCTGTTTCAGGCGCAGCAATGTTTAATTATGTACGTTCTGAACATCCAAAGAGTGAAACTGTTTTGATTAAATCTAATAATTCTTGGAGTATGATTTTTCCTTGTAATGATAATTTATATATTGTTAAAGCGTCTTCTGATCTTTCAGTAGTAGAACTTAAGTCTCTTGCTAATGAAATTGACGCGTTTTTAACAAATAGGGCGTTTAATTGAGTTTTTATTTAAGGAGTAGTTTTTTAATTCATAAGTCGCTTTATTTTTATTATTAAAAAAGGTTTTTTTATGGGTAGAGTAATTTCTTTAGTTTCTGGAAAAGGAGGGGTTGGAAAAACCACTATTACTGCTAATCTGGGGATCGCTCTTGCTAAAAGAAATTTAAAAGTTTGTTTAATTGATGCGGATATTGCAATGGCAAATCTTTCCCTTTTACTTAATATGCAAAATTCACCAATTACTTTACATGATGTTCTTCTTGGTGAAGCAAATATTCAAGATTCTATTTACGATGGCCCTGCAGGAATAAAGTTTATTCCTTCTGGATTAAGTCTTGAAAATTACCGAAGGGTCGATTCTGAAAGATTACAATCAGTAATTGATTCAATAAAAAATCAGTTCGATTTTATTTTGCTTGATTGTGCAGCAGGAATTGAAAAAAATGTTTTAGCTGCATTATCTGCTTCCGATGAAGTTTTGTTAATTACAATGCCTACTAGCCCAAGTATTGCTGATGTTCTAAAAGCAAAAATTACTTCTCAAAGACTCGGGAGTAAAGTAATTGGAATAATAATTAATTTTGTTAGATTTGAAAAAGGCGAAGTAAATAAAAATGATGTAATGAAAATGCTTGAATTACCAGTTCTTTCTTCGGTTCCTTTTGATGATGAAATAAGAAAAAGTTTCATGCAAGAAAAAGTATTACCTGTAATGGTTCGTGAACCCGGGGCACCTTCTTCCATTGCAATTCAAAAAGCCGCTGCAAAACTTGCAGGACTTTCTATTCAAATTGATGAGGGGAAAAAGAAACCTTTTTTAGGTGGCTTTTTTAGTAAACTTTTTTCAATTTTTAAAAAGAAAAAAAAACCAATTAAAAATAATTTAAATAAAAAAATAGAACTTCCTAAAAAAGAGGTAAAGTAAATGAACAATAGACCATTTGATTTGTTGAACGATTCGCTTGGAAAATCTGTTCTTGTTGAACTCAAGGGAAATGTTTCATTTAGAGGAATCATGAAAGCATTTGATGTACACATGAATATTCTTCTTGAAGAAGCAGAAAAACTTGAGGGTGAAGAAGTTAAAAGCAAGTACGGAAAAATCCTATTAAGAGGCGACAATGTTCTGCTAATTTCTCCATGAATACCACTAACTTTTAGTTTATTTAGTTTTTTTTTCTAAAATAGAAATTACTATTAACTAGTTTGTAGTAACTTAATTATGCCAAAAAAACCGGTTATAAAAAAAGTTAGGCGTAATTCTCGAAAAATAGATCCAAGAGATTTAGTTTATGATGCATTTAGAAAAACCGGGAAAGTAGATTTAGTAAAACTCGCGCGTGAAAAAAATGTTACAAGAGACCAACTTGAGCAAGCAGTAAGGTTTCTTGTGGGTAAAAGAATTATTAGACCAAATGTAGTTGTTTCTATTCCTAAAGTTAAGAATAGTCCTGCAGGTAAAAATTAAGTAGGAAATTTGTTGTTTTTTTTCAAACAATCATTTTTATATAATAGAATTTCCCAATACTATTCTATTATTTTTTTTAGTGATTATTGTGGACAAAGAAAAAATTTTAAGAGAATCAGTAAAACGATTACTCGAGCTTAATATTTCAGATTCTGAAGTGGTTGAAAACCTCAAAAGTGTTGGGGTTGAAGAAGCAACTGCAAAGCGAATTTTAAAAGAAACAAAAGATGAATTAGGTGGTAAAGCTCCTAAAGAAAAAATAAGTAAAGATGAAGATAAGGAATCTTCAAAGAAGTCTTTTGAAAGTGGCGATATTTATAGTAAAGTTTATGATGAATTAGAAGAAGAAAAAGAAAACCCGCCTTCTATTGTAAAAAAACCAATTAAAAATCCAAGTTATTCTTCTACTGCTTCTCTTGTTGGAGATAAGAGTATGGCTGAGCTTTGGGAAAATGGAATATTGGCTACAGTTAATTCAAAATTAAATGAAATGGAAAAAATAAAAAAGGAATTAGATTCTATTTTAGATAAAAAAATAAGTGTAAAAGTAGCTTCTGAATCTAAAAAAATTGAAACAATTCTTGAATCTCAAAGAACTCTTTTTAATAGTAAAGTCGATTCTCATCTTGAATTAAGGGCGGATGAATTAACTAAAGTTGTCGAATCAAGAGCAAAAAATCTTGAAGATATTCATGCAAAAGTTCAAGAAGAACTTATAAAAGTTCAATCTGAAAAAACATTCAATACTGAGTTACTTAATAATATTAATGAAAAAACTGCTAGTCTTGAAGGAATAAAAAATCAAATGATTTCAGATACTAATACTTCTCTAATTAATACTGAGTCAAAATTTAATGAGTTTATGACTGAGTCAAAAGGTAAACGTGATGAATTGGAGGCCCGAGTAAATAGAGCTTTACAACTCGAATCAAAAATAACTGAGGGGTTAATTCAAGACGCTAAACATAAAATTGATTCCCTTACTCTTGCAAAGGAAGAAGAATTAACTGAAAAGGTTCAAGTTAAACTTCATGAATTTGAAGAGATGGCAGAAAAAGTTGATCCTCAGGGAATAAATGATATGATTGTTAAACTTAAAGAACTTGAAAAGCAAATTGTTACTCGACAAAAAGAAATTGATGTTGATTTTGAAAAAAAGAATATTGAAAACGAATCTTGTATAGATAATAAGTTTTCTGAACT
>Ga0307928_10001407_pt1 | contig 18211 bp, 31 predicted proteins | sample AceLakmetagen232_FD_201815 | JGI IMG/M metagenome (GOLD analysis project Ga0307928, IMG submission 201815) | Saline water microbial communities from Ace Lake, Antarctica - #232 | ecosystem: Environmental > Aquatic > Non-marine Saline and Alkaline > Saline | place: Antarctica: Ace Lake... | reverse complement strand
TGGCACGCCACCCGACAGCACGAGTCCTCGGGTGGCGTGCGGTGTTCGACCGCAAACCGACCAGCACGGCAGAGCCCCGGCCGCCGGTCGCACTTGTAATAGGGCGAAAGCATTGAGGACAATTCGACCGTGCACGAACGCTTGTACATGGACGAAAGCGGCGAGCCCAATGTGGCGCGCGAACGGCTGAAGATCCCAGTTCAACCCGATACACAATATTTATCTCGCCAGCACGCGGGCCAACAACTTACAGTACCCGTGGCATACCCTTTGTTTGACTTTCCACTCAAACCGTGTTACCTTGGGAACGGTTGGCGGGCGTACTGGTCCCCCAAAGTTGCAGAACACGTACCCCTCAGACACACACTTCCCCGTCGTAAACTCCTGCGGCGCAAGCACACCTGTCAGTTGCACGCAGAGGGGGGTTCCCCCCTGGTGAGTTGGCTAGGTTGCCTTTTGTCTGTGCCTTTGCGGTTCGTCCTAGCTGTCTCCGTTCATCCCCCACGGTTTTTGGTGCGCGCGTGCGTTGCGCTTAGTGCTTCGTCGTGTGCTTGTATTGGTAGTGCCGCATTGAGGAGGAAGCGATCATGACGTGTGCTGATGTGAGCGTATCGTGGCGTGCTGTTTTGCGTCGTCGTGCTGCTGCCCAGGTGGAATCGGAGCGCGCGGCGCATGCGTGCCCTCTGTGCGGCCGTGACCTGCGGTGTGCGTACACGAAGCGCGTTGCGGGGATCTTGGTCTGCCGTCACCACAAGACGCGTCGGGTGTGAGTGAGTGCAACTGAAAGGTAGGTGCTGAGATGACATCGCTGAAGACGATCAACCGCGGCTTGCGTGCTGTGCACAACATGTACGCGGCCGATGCGGAGACCTACGGGGTTTGCCTGTGGTGCATCACCCGCAAGGAATGGGGTCTCAAGATGCGCCGGAACACTCGGTGGAGCGTGACGATTGGCGACTCTGGCCATACGGTACTGGGACAGGCCGACGACCCACGCTTGGAGCGTGCCTACCGCAGGGCGCTGCGGCGTGCTCGCAAGGCGCTTGCCCGTAAGACTGTGTGATTGTACGCGCCGCAACCACCCGTTCGGGCTGAGTTCTCGGACGGGTGTCGCGGCCGGATTGTCCGGTCGAACAAGCGAAGGAGCCTTCTATTATGCTGAGACTCACAGGTGACGTAGCGGCGATGGTCGCTTCCGCAGAGAAAGACGGCAGCATGGAGTCGCTGTTGTCCAGTCTGAAGTACCTCAACGCGTGGGGCTTGCAGGTTGGCGAGCCGAACAACCGCGTGATCGTTGAGGCCTACGTGTACGACCGCGAGCCGCAGGAGGGGGCCGGGTTGCACTTTCTCGGAGACGACGAGGTGACCGTCTGGCTTAAAGGCGGGCTTGTGCATCACAAGAGTTCAAAGTCGTGGGGCATCCACACGTGATCGTCCACCCGAGTCGCCCGACACCGTTCCTGTATGGAGTCGGGCGCATCGGTCGGATAGTCTGACCGCGTGAGCATCGAAGGCAAGGAGCGAGATCATGCCGAAGCGAGGACAGAAGACGTGGTACAAGAGGCTGTTCGAGACGCACGACAAGGAGCACTTGCTGTGCCACTTCCGTGCTCTGAGCGTGAAGTGTGCGGGGTCGAAAGCGGCCGAGCGCACGTTCGCGCCGGAAATGGACGCCTTGTTCGAGACGATCCTGTCGCGCATGAGTCGGTAGGGGCAGAGTTGTATTGAGCCGCAAGCATTGAGGCCAAACGGAAAGGACGCGAGATCATGCCGAAGACCGTACAGCAAATCATAATCAACGAGGACGAGCGCTACCCGTTCTTCCTCATTGCGAGGGAAGACGGAGACACCTGCTTCGTGCATCCCGACCGCATCAAGAGGTGGCGTCGTGTGATGCGCGAGTTCGAGTGTGTACAGGGCGAGATGGAGTACGCGGTTCGGGAATCAGAGAAGGCCGATCGTCTGGCGTGTCTTGCCAAAGCCGTCTGCGAGGGTCTGCAGAAGGGGGCTCAGTAACATGTCGAAAGCATTGATGACAAAACGGCTTGAGGCGCTTGTCGGCAAGAGCGTTGGCGTGTTCGGGAGTTTTCCCGCGTTGTCCGTGTGCGTGTGCGGCCACGACGAGTTGCACGCGTTCACGTCGGATACAAGCGGGCGGCAGTACCAAGTCTCGGGCGTGTTCTTCCCAGTTGCGGCTGTGGCGAGCATCGACAACGAAGCCATCCCGCTGATCCGGTTCAAGAAGATCACGAGTTGAGCCAACCGGGGGCAATATGGTCCTGCCCCCTATCGAGCGCATCGGATTCGCTGGTGCTCTCGGCGTAGCGGCAGGACACACAGGAGGTGTAAGATGCCAAAGAAGCGAGTTGTAACCGAGACCGACCGTCGCGAGGCCGCCGAGGCTTTTCGCCGGTTCGTGGCCGAGGTCTGGCCGGAGGGCTGGGCCATCGAGACTGATCCAAACGGTGATCGGTTGCCGCAGAATCAGCCGTTCCGCGAGCTTGTGCTCCACAGTGAGCACATCGCCGCGAGCGTGCGTGCCGACAAGTGGTGGGGCGGGGACGTGGTTGTCTCGAATGCCAACCATACGTCTGAGGTGAAGCGGCTTACCGCCCTCTATGCTGCCGCACAGACCCATGCAGATATTGCAGAGGACGCGATTGACACGCAGACGATCCGCGCGCAGGGCGCAGAGGACGCGTGTGACGCGCTTACGGCGGTCAACAAGCGGCTGACGGCCGACCATGCGGAGCTTAAGAAGGACGCCTGCGAGAGACTGGCAACCGTACACGCCACCGTCGATGCGCGGGACACGAAGCTCCGCAGGCTTGAGGCCGAGTTGGCGGCGCGCGGACGGGCCATCGACGGGATGCACCGGGAGCTTGCAGGGCGCGAGAAGGATCTTGAGACGGCGAAGGCGCACGCGGCCCTCACGGACAAGGCTTTGGAAACCGCGCAGGAGTGCCACAAGGCGACCCGCATCGAGCTTGCGGAAGCCCTTGGGTTCTCTGGACGGCAGTTGGTCGAGCTTCACCGGATGTTGGAGGTCAAGAGCCGTGAAGCACAAGCGAACATCTCGTAACAGGACAACGGAGCGTCGCAAGCGGCACCGCGAGAGTTCCCCGATCCCGGTACAGGAACGCAAACACGTGTACCGGCTGAAGGGTCTCGGCGCGAACGGCGCAACAGAGTACGTGTCCGTACGCGCGGACACACCGGGAGAGGCACTGGCAAAGGCCGCTTCGCATCACGGCCCCGAGTGGACGTGGAGTGTGCGGCCGCAACGGTAGGAGACAGACTATGCCGAGACTTCTAACCATTGGACCGGAGGCGCAGAGTAGGTGCCTCGTGATCCTCAAGCGCGCTCGTGTCACGCCCAACGAGATTGGGCCTGTCGGCACGGGCAAGAGCAGTATTACGGGACAGTTCGCGGAAGCGTGCGGAGTCCCGATACTGGTCGCCAATCTGAGCCTGTGGGAGCCGTCCGACCTTGTCGGGATCGGCGTGCCGAAGGGCGACTGTACTCAGTGGCTACGGCCGCGCGGTCTGCCGTTCGTCGGCAACGAAGAGTTCTTCGCGGAGAAGGGCATTCTGTTCTGGGATGAGGCCGACCGCTGTGAAGCGAACCTCCAGAACGCGTGCCTTTCGGGCGTCCTTGACGGGCGTATCGGAGAGCACACGCTGATGCCGGGATGGTGGCAAGTGCTGGCGATGAACGGCTCGACCGACATCTACACCACGCCACTGTCGGAAGCGATGAGGACTCGCGTGTGCCACCTGTACATATGGCACGAAACGAACGGGCCGCTCGAACAGTACGCCGAGAAACAGGGGTGGCACCAGCGCGTGCGGGACTACCTCGCGAACGGCGGGCGGATCAAGGACGAAGAACCCGAGTGGGACGATCTTGGCAAGGTCACACCTCGTGGCCTGGAGTTCGTCCAGCGCATCGAGACCGCCCTTGAAGAGACCACGGAGTTCCCGACCGGCGACCTGTATGCGCCTCTGATCCAAGGGGTGCTGGGCTTCGCTGGTATGATCGGGTATCTGTCGTCGTCGCGTGAGCGCCTTCCGACGCCCCGCGAGATCGGGAACAACCCGACCGGCACGGCTCTGCCGTCCGCGCAGATGTCGCGGATCAGCGTCGTGGCGAGGCTCGTGCAGTCGGTCAAGCCCGACACTCCACCGGCCGCACTGCGACCGTACGCGGAGTACATCCTGCGGTTCGGCACCGAGGCCGGCCAGTGGGAGATTACCTCGTTCGGTATGCGTACGCTGGGCGCTCGCGCTCCGGCGGTGTACGGGCTCGACCTGTATACGCAGTATCGCATTGGCCAGAAACAGGAGGACGCATGACCGCGAAGGAAAAACTCGTTGACATCGTTAAGAGGGCCAAGGGAGACAACCTTGAACGCGCCCGATACGCTTTCCGGGGACTCTCCCCAAAACGGTTGGGGCAGGAGTACGGCCAGAGCGGATGTACCTGTGCGTCCATCTTGGCCGAATACGAGCACGAGCGCGCGGAATGGGAAACCGCAATGGCGCTCGCAATAAGCATTCCCGACCACGCATAGGCTCCGAGTCTTCCGGTGGCTCTGGATGGGTCGCCGGAAGCATCGGCGCATACGCGCTGAGCGCGCACGGGACGGCGCTTGTGAAACGGTCCCGGCAGTTGCCAGCAAGGAGACCAATCATGAATGGCAACGGAACAAGTGTGTTGAGTCAGTTCGCCTGTGTGCGTCTGAGTCAACGCGGTATCAGCCTCACCGCGCAGGACAAAGAGGCATCGGCCACGCTCGCGGCAGACAAGCAGGGTGAAGAAGGGAGCATGATGGCCGTGTCGCGCATCTTCCCTCCGAAGCTGATCGGCCCCGTGCTTCGCGCACATCGCGGCATCCGCCAGGAGTTTCGCGAGAACTCGGTAGGGTGGCTGGTCGGCGGCGCGGCACTGATCCCGGTGTCTCGCTATCAGATCACGGTTGACCGTGTGGCGGGTCCGCTCCAGACGCGCGTTGACGAAGAGCGCAAGATTCTGGGCGACAACTGGGAAGATGTGATCTCCCAGTGCCGTCACTTCCGCGGCACCGCGTTCAAGGCCGAGGATTACCCGAGCGTGGAAGACCTGGCAAACTGCTTCGCAAGCTCGCTGATCGACATGCCGCACCCGCTGGCGAGTCCGTTCTTCAAGGGCATCGAAGCGGGTAGCGACATCCGCGTTGCGGAAGCCGAGGCGCGCATCAAGGAGGCCAACAAGAGCGGCATCCGGATGCTCCGCGTTGAACTTGCCGAGCGCATGACGAAGCCGCTTCAAGAACTCGTGCGTAAGTGCGGCGAGCTTGACCGTGGCGATGCACAGGTGCTCCGTCAGACGACGATGGATCACGTCAAGGATCTTCTGACCGTCGTGATCGAGCTTGCTCCCGCGTGTCCCGCGACCGACGAATTGCGGAGCACGCTTCACATGGCTCTGGATCCCATCGTGAACCTCGTGCCGTCCGGTCTGGCCGGAGACAGCGCGGCGTCAAAGCGCCTTCGCGGTGTCGCCACGCAGAGTGCCCAGTTCGCCATTGGCGCAGTCGCCAAGGCGTTCGCGGGTGAGTTCTAAGTCACGCAACCGCCGGGAGTAACCAATGGGTATCGTCAGCAAGAGCGTCGAATACATGTTCCCTCACCGGGAACTTGAACGCTACGCGATGCTGGCCTTGAGCATGGACCTGCTCGATGACGAGACGGTACAGATGGCTCAGACGAACGGGAAGTACCTCAAGGGCAACCCCGTTCGCTGGGCCGCGCTTGACCCGAGGCAGCGTGCGTTCCTCATCTGTCACGAGGTTCTGCACCCTGCGTTGGGCCACAACATGCGCCAAGGCGACCGAGACCACGACCGCGCGAACGTTGCGGCAGACGCGGCCGTGAACAGCATCCTGCACCCGCTTGTACTCCAAGGGTTGCTTTGTCCGGTGGAAGGTTTCTACTGCACGCCGGACAACATCCCAGGAGCCCCCTACACGTGGGGACAGAGCATGGAGTGGTACTATGACGAAATCGACAAGTACCTCAAGGCACAGGCCGAAGGCAACGAACATGCTGGCGGCAGCGGCGGGAGCGGGGATGACGGGGCTGATGGCCTCGCTGATCCCACTGGCGACCCCGGTGCCGGTGGCGGTGGCGCTGGCGTGCATAGTGGGAGTGGCGACAGTCGTCCTCGTGCGGGTGACGACATCGTGGAGTATCCGGACGAAGAGACGGAAGGCGAAGCAGATTGGGGACAGCGCGTAAGAGAGACCGCCGCCGGTGTCTCGGCAGGTTCGCTTCCCGAGTGGGTCAGCGACCGCGTGCGTGACGTGTCCGTGAAAGGGCTCGGCAACTGGCGGCAACACCTGTGGATGCTGGCGCGCGACACCATGCGCGGCGGGTACTCCCATTCCCGGCCGCACAAGCGACACCTGTGGCGTGAGGTGATCATGCCCGCCCGAGGCAAGGTCCGTGGGCTGGTCGATCTCGCGTTCTACCAGGATGTCTCCGGAAGCGTCGGTGACAGCGAGCACGAGCAGTGGTACGCTGAGTTGAACCGCATGTTCGAGCAGTTCCCGACACTGCGCGCTCACGTGACGCAGTTCGACAGTCACCTGTATCCTACCGAGACCTATGTCCGCAGTGACGCTCCGATCAAGAACTACCCTCGCAAGGGCGACGGTGGCACGGCTGTTCGGCAATGCTTCGAGCACGCGTTCAGTGCCAACGTCCTCAAGCCCCCGCGAGCCATCGTGGTAGTGACTGACGGGTGGATCGCAGACTACCCGGCGACACCTCCCCCGGTGCCGGTGCTCTGGATTATGACAAAGACGACATTCCGCAAGCCTCCGTTCGGAATCGTGGTTGTGATGGAGAAAGTGAGAAGCAGAACATGATGCCCCCTGTATGTATTGTCTTTCTGTATTTCATTGGGGGGGTTGTTAAGGGGGGGGAGAGCGTGTGTTACATTTGCAACGCTTTCGGGGTACTTCATGCGGGAAAGTAAGCACCCTTGTATGCTAGAGACCTCACGGATAAGGGTGCTTACTTTCGTGCTGAAACTCCAAGTAAGGGTGGTTACTCGGCCGGAATAAGGGTGGTTACTTTCGTGCTTGAACTACGAATATTCACGGCCCGGCTTGACACCCTAATTTGCACCGCTATACTATGGATTAGGCGACCATAGGCCGTGCCTGTACCGGGCACGCCGCTTCGGTGGCTTTGCCACAACCAAACGGAAAGGAGGTGACCAATGCCAAGACCGACACACAGACTCCGGTTGACCAAGAGCGGGATGACGCAGATCATGTTGCGCTCACCGGGAAAGAGCAACGCGGCAATCGGCAGAACGCTGAAATGCAGTTACGCGACCGTCTCACGGATGCTGCGGGGCGGGTTTCTCAGCCCGCGCGTTGCGACACGCATTCAGAACATGTTCGGGGGCGACTGCCTGGAAGTCGTCAGCGAGCAAACAGGGAGTACCTATGACGACGTGTTCTGAGTACGTGTACCCCGAGAAGGGGCAACCGCTCCGTAGGCGCGTGCTGACGTTCTCGTTTCCGCGCACCTGTCCTATGTGCGGGTCGCCGGAAGTAGGAGACCAATCCTACGGTGGTGCCAAGTACACATGCGGCGGCGAGTACTCCATCAAGTCGCAGATCCAGAACCACACGGAAAAGTGGTGGGGGCTCTGCCCGATCAAGCAGGAGGTAGCACGACAGGAACACGGCCGCGAGTGTCAGAACTGCGGCGAGAAGAGACTCGAAGGCGTAGGATTCCCGCTCTCGTTCGGCTGGACGTGCGGGAACTGCCAGTACCGCAACCTGTATACCGACGAACGCATTGCCGAGATCGAAGCGGCAGAACAAGAAGGAGACTGATCCTCATGGCGAAGAAATCACCAGCGACACCCACACCCGCATCCGGCGAGGGACTGCAACCGCAGACCAAGCCCTCACAGGCCGTGATGCCGAGCATGGGCACGGCGATGGTCCCCGGCATGAGCACGGGACAGGTCGCGGCGATGAGCCGAGCGACGGCGCTTGTGCAGGCGCGGTTCATGATGGCGATGCACAATCCTCGTAACCAACTGGCAATCAAGCAGAAGTTGCTTGACCTCTGCCACAATCCCAGCTTCGCGCGTATGTCGAAGTACCGTCTCCCGATTGGCGAGGGCGTCATCGGGTTCTCCATCCGGTTCGCGGAAGCCGCGCTCAAGGAGTGGGGCAACATGACGGCCGAGACCTACACGGTGAGCGACGATGACGACAAAGTCGTGATGCACACCGAAGTGCTGGACCTTGAGACGAACGCCTCGTTCGGCGGTGAAGTGGTGGTCCCGAAGCGCGTGGAACGCAACAGGGAAGACCCGACGCGCCTGCTCATCAGCACCCGCAAGAACTCCCGTGGGCAGGACGTGTACGTGTACGCGGCCACGGACGACGAAAGCAGGAGCATCCGGCAGGCCGGTGTGTCGCGCATCCTTCGCACCGAAGGGCTCCGGCTGATCCCGGCCGACATCCTCGGTGATGCCTGGGAGGCCGTTGACAAGACGATGCAGAGCGGCAAGGACGATTCCCGGCAGAGCAAAGTGCAGACGCTCGTCAATGACTTCAACGCTGTCGGCGTCGATGCGAAGCAGTTGGCTCTGTACCTCGACCATGACCCGGCCGTACTGAACAGGGACGAATACCTCGAACTCACGCAGGTACTCGCGGCCATCAAGGACAAGAAAGCCAAGTGGACCGAGAGCCTGCACTGGAAGCAGGAACAGCGTGCGACGGCGGCAGACGACCCCGACGGCCTCCCCGGTGACGACGACGAGAAGCCCCCGGCGACGACCAAGAAGGGCAGCAAGGACGGTGGCCTCGGGCTCGATGTGTGACGACGCGAACTGATCACACACGAACCACGGAGGACCGTCCCATGTATTTACGCGCCAGCAGTGTAGAGAGGGTGTCCCTGTGTTCCGGTTCACTCGCCGCCGATTCGCGTGCAAGACACGCGGGTGCAGACGACGAGACCAAAGCCGCGATGCAGGGCACCCTCGACCACGCCACCGTGGCGGGGTTACTCGAAGAGCGTTTCCTCGCGCACCGTCCGTTGCTCGCGTCACACGATGACGTGGAATGGGATGTGCGCTTCGCCATCCGTACCATTGCGGAGCAGATGTGCGCCTACGATCACCTTCCGGAGTCCGGTGCCATTGAGCAGAAGCTCTACAGCGCCACGACCCCGGTAGGTGGTTCTCCGGACTTCTGGATGTACTACCCCGAACTGCATATCGTGGAGGCATTCGACTGGAAGATGGGTTGGGTGGGCAACATGACTCTTGCTCGCGGCAACCTGCAGTTACGCGCCTACGCGGTACTGATCCATGAGGCCGTAGACGACCCCGAGGCGACGGTGTTCTTCCACTTGGTTGTCCCGAACCGGAGCGCCAAGCGGGAGCGCGTCACGAGCGTCCGTTACACACCGGCCTCGATCGCTAAGGCACGTATCCAACTGGAAGGCATTGCTCATCGGGCACGGGTGAAGACCGCCAAGCGATGCCCGTCTACGAAGGCGTGCGAGTGGTGCCGTGCGAACGGTACGGCCTTCTGTCCCGAGTCCATTGAGTATGTCAAGGAGACCAATGCGCTGATGCGCGCTTCGGCCGACGTGATGCCGACCGTAACGAACGCCGATCTCGGTCTTCTGCTCGGACGTATCGCACAGGTCGAGAAAGCGAAGAAGGCGATACAGGCCGAGATGATTGCGCGCCTCCGTGCCGGTGCTGATCCGGCAGAGTGTGGGTACATGCTTCAAGAAGGCAAGGGCGCTCGCAAGATCACCGACGCCCCGGCCGCACTGGAACGTATGAGTGCGCTCGGTGGGACGCTGCGCGAGTGGCTGGAAGCCTGCACGGTGTCTCGCGGGAATCTGCTGAAGCGGTACAAGCGGGTGACCGGAGCCAAGGGCGTGACCGCAGAGGAAAACCTAAGCGTCCTGCTCAAAGGGTTGGAGGCACGTGGTAATGACACGACCAAACTTGTGCCAATTACTATCTGACGACGACTCGGAGAGCACGGACATGGTAGCCAAAAGACGACTCGACATAGCCGTCCATGATTGGCTGTATCTTGAGCCGTACGCCAAGATGGATGCCCGCCAACTGGGAGCCTACCTGCGGTTGTGCATGATCCTCGCGGATCTTGGCAACTGCGGGCTCCCGGCTGATGACAAGGTGCTGGCGTCCCTGTCGCAGATGGGAGACGCATGGTACGTGGACGGCCGGAAGGTGCGCGACCTGTTCTATGAGAAGGCCGGGAAGCTGTACTCGGGCTGGGTAGACGCTCGGTTTGCGAAGGAAGAGAACTGGCGGCAGAAGAGCGCGGCCGGTGGACAGCGGTCCCGCAAGGCGGGGGAACAGGGAACGCTCGCGCTTCCCGACATCCCGCCGGATGTGGACTCACCGTTCACGCCGGCCGATCTCGGACGCCTGTGGAATGAGGTAAGTGCGGCAAACGATAACTTGCTGGGCAAGGTGATAGGCGTACCCGCCTCGTCAGCACGCTACAAGCACATCCGGTGCAGGCTCAAGGAGCATCCGGACAGACAGTGGTGGCGCATGTGTTTCGAGGCCGTGTTCGCCAGCGACTTCCTGTGCGGCCGTGCCGTAAAGGGCAGGAGCGCAAAGCACAAGAACTGGAAAGCCTCGTTCGTGTGGCTGGTCAAGAGTCCCGACCCGAGTCTCAATGTGATGGAAGGAAAATACGACAATGAAAAGCCAAAGACCTCCCCCGTGGGAGCGGGCTCGTTCGGATCTCTGTAAAGAGACCGTGCGTGTAGGTGACGGCTTCGACCGCGAGATGGTGGAGAAGCAGGGCGCGTGCCGTGAGTGCGGCGTTGCCTTCACCTTCAAGGCGTTCGCGTGGATGAAGTCCGGCCCGACTCTGTGCAACTCGTGCCTGGCTCTCGTGGAAAAGCGCGAGGCCCGTAAGGTGGCGCTCGGACGATTCCAGGATTTGGGGTTCCCAAAAGATTTTCGTACATGGGATCCGCAACTTGGAAACGCTGCGCTGATCAAGTGGGTACGCAAGCACTGTCGGAGCAGCATGTTCCTCGCCAGCCGCTCGGGATACAACAAGACGCGGTGCCTCTGTCGTGTCGCCTACGAGCGGTTGTGCGACAGCATGAACGTGCGGTTCATCTTCGTTCCGGAATGGCTCCGGATCATGACGCCGCTGTTGTTCAGAGATCCGGAGGGCGCATACAACATCGTGCAACGTGCGAAGAACTGTCAGATCCTCGTGATGGACGACCTTGGGAAAGAAGTCTTGACCGACCGTGCCGGGGAATTGCTCTACGAACTGATCGACTACAGGACGCGCGGTGACGACAAACTGCTGTGGGTGTCCTCGAACTGGACGGGCGACGATCTCGAAGAGCACCTTGGCGAGAACTACGGGCCTGTAATACGCAGGCGGCTCAAGGATCGCTGTAAGGCACCGGGAGCGGAACTGGACATGACTTCGGAGTTCTTCCATGGAAAAGACTGAGCCAGCAAAACCGAAACAAGCAACCCTCATCGAGCCGTGGGACGGTGTGTGCGGCCTCGACACACGCGGCCTGTTGTGGACGCATTCCTTCTACAGCAAGGAGCTTCCCGAACACAGCTTCAGTGAGCGCCTGCAGTTTGTCTCAACACGCTTTGCGTTTGCGGGCTTCACGTCGCGCGGCAGTACCGCCATCGTGGAACTGGGCCGCAACGCGGAACGCACGGACGCGAACGGCCACACGTGGCGCACACACGCGCTTGACGGGGTGTGGCTCCCGGTAGACGGCCCGAACGGGCAGATACGGCACACGGCCGACCCTGTGGCCTACGTCATCGTGTCGGTAACGTGCAGGAGGTGCGGAGAAAGAAGTGACGTGAAGCTGAAGAAGAAATTGTTCGAGGTACTCGGCCTCGGGCGCGGTGAAACAGAGTGTCCACGGTGCGCGGAGTATTCGCGACTGATCATGGACATGCCACAAGACAAGGAGACCGACTGAAATGGCCGCAACGAAACGCATTCTCAAGGGCAAGGCGCGCGCGGAAGCCGCCGAGAAGATGGAGCAGTACGGCGCGAACATGGCCGGTGGCTCGGCAGAAACGATGCTGGCGGCGTTGGAGGACATGGTCCGGCAGGAGAAGGACACGCAGAAGATCGTGCTGGAAATGAAGCTCACTATCGAGATGGGTACGGACGCCTGTACCACGATGGAGGGCCACGTCCGTGCGCGTCGCGTGGATGTCGCGATTGACGAGGACTATCTGCCGGTGACCATCGATCCGGCGAACCCAGGCCTCCCGTGGCCGGAGTCGGACAAGGACATCATGGACGGAGACGCCGGAAAGAAAGCCGGGGAACCGGGCACCACTGAGCCGCTTGCCGACAAGAGCCAGGACAAGAACGCTGGCGACGAGGGAACGGAATAGGCACCCTCCCCTCAACGCCAACGAACCGGGAACGCCCCCCTCAATGCAGGCGTGACTTGGCCGTTCAGAGTAACGGCCACCATTCACCACAAGGAGACCGACTGGCATGGCAAAGAAAGAACAAACCGACAAGCCCGTGCGGATCGTCGCATTCGAGGGCCGCAACTTCAAGAGGATTTCCGCAGTCGCGTGGACCGCTGACAAGCGGCGGCTCGTGCTGATCGGTGGGGAAAACTTCCAAGGGAAGACCACGATCCTCGATCTCATCTGCTGGCTGGCGCTCGGCAAGAAGTACGCGCCCAGCGAACTGATCCACGACGGTGCGAAGCGTGCCGAGGGCGAACTGCTGTTGTCGAACGGTATCCGCATTCAGCGCCGGGAGACTGCCAAGAGTTCCTCGCTGGACATCACCCGCGTGGACAAAGAGGGCGGCGTCGTTCCCGGTGGGCAGACCACGCTGAACGACATGTTCGGCCTCGTGGGCCTGCGCCTCGACAAGATCCTCAATGCCAGTGATGCGGAGCGCCTTCGCATGTTGCTGGAAGCGAGTGGCGTGGACCTCGACGCGATCAACGTGAAGATCGACGCACACGCACAGTCCCGCAAGGCACATGCCTCTTCGGTCAAGCGTCTGGAGGCCACGCTGGGGACGCTCACGCTCCGGCCGGACCTGCCCGCGGAGGTGCCGGATGTCACGGCGTTGCAGGCCGCGTACGAACGCGCTATCGCCACCAACCAAGAGAACGCCACGGTGCGCGGGCAGTACACGACAGGGCTCGCCAACGAAACGCAGATGGTCGGGAACATCCAAGAGCACGAGCAGGACATCGTCAAGTTGCAGGCCGAACTGGACGAGGAAAAGACGGTATACGCCGCCTACCGCAAGCGCCTCAAGGCCGCGAAGAAGATCGTGGACGGGTTGACCGACGAGGATGTCGTCGCGGCGCAAGAGGCAATGGCAACCGCGCTCACCAGCGGGGACGCCATCCGCGAGAACGCGCAGTATCGCTCGGTGAAGGGGCAACTTGCCGACGAGCGCACCAACGTATCGACGGCCGAGACCGACCTTGCCGACGCGCGGCAGTCGAAGATTGACGCGGTGAAGGGCTCGAACCTCAGTGACCCGCAGATCTCCATTGACGCACAGGACCGGCTCACGTACAAGGGCAAGCCTTGGGACGGCATGAGCGGTGCGGAACGTCTGCTCTGCGCGTGTGCAATGGCCCACGACATCACGCCGAAGTGCGGAACGCTGTGTGTCGATGGTTTCGATGCGTTCGATGCCAACACGCAGAAGCAGTTTGAGAAGTACCTCGACAAGTGGGACTTGTACGCCTTCGCGACCGTCACCGGGGTGCGCGAGGACGCTTCTCTGACCATCGTGGACGGCATGGTGGCTGGAGACTGATGCGGTACGCGTTCCCGATAACGCTCGTCGTGCTGGACCTCTGCGCGGCGGTTGTGTACGCGTGGCACGGTGATTGGAGGCGCGCAATCTACTGGGTTGCGGCCTCCACCCTCACCCTCTGCGTAACGATGGAGAAGTAACATGTCGGACGGGACCACTATCACACTGCGAACAGTGGAACGCCACGAGTGGGTGCAAGTGGAACACGGCGTTGAGAACGTCGGGATGCTCGTGTGCAACGCAGAGGGCACGATGCTCACGGCGACCATGACTCCGAAGCAAGCGGAACAGACAGCGAAAGCACTCCTGTCGCACGCGGCTCTGTGTGCGGCCGGTCTGTGAGCAGGAAACCACAAGGAGACCCCAATGACAGAGGAACAGGTTGGACAGGCAGTGGCGTTGAAGAAGGTGAAGGAACGGCTCGCGACCTTATTGGCTCGCACTGACACCGTGAAATATGTAGCCCTCGACTCGCATAATGGTGGCTTCATGTTCCGCGTGTATTATGACAAGCGCGGGGAGGCCACAATATACGGGGATATGCCGATCTCGGAGTCGGGCAAGACGCTCTTGGCGTTTGCCGCAGCGACCTACACGGGCGGGGTTCGCGAGGTACTGCGGAAGGAACTCGCGGACGCGACGGCCAAGCTCGACGCGATGTGAGGACGGAAGGACACAAGGAGACCACCCATGGGTACGGAACTGATGCCGAGGCAGACGGTTGTCGCCCTTGCGATGGCGAACCGTCAGATCGAAGAGGACGCCGCCAAAGGATTCGCGGCGCTTGAAGACGCGCAGAAGCGGTTGCAGGTCGCGTTCGGGGAATACACCAACGTAGTGCCGGGAGACAGGGGACACGGCGCGTTCGACCCCAAGTACCCGCACTCACGGGAAGCTCTCCACAAGCACTTCAAGAAGCGCGCTTGGAAGTACGTGGTGCAGGAGACACGCATCATGGAGTTCTGTAGCCAAGCCGAGAAGACGCGGATCCAGAAGCAGATTGAATCCGACGCGCTTCCGGAGTTCACGGCCGACACGGTCATGGAAACGCTCGCAGGGCTCGTGGCCCGTACGCCGCAGATGCTGGATGAGGCCATTGCGGAAGTCTTCAAGGACTTGACCCCGCAACTGGTAACGCAGAGGTGGCGACCCACCTACGCGACCAACGAGAAGAGCGGTGCGAAGATCGGCCGCAAGGTGATCGTCTCATGGCTCTTTCACGCGTACACGTTCAGTGGAAAATCGGAGTGGCCGACCCTTACAGATCATGGCCGCACGTTCCTCAAGAGCCTGCACAATGCCGTGTCACTGCTCGACGGTCAAGGTGTCGTGCGGCATCCGCTGGATGCGGCAACGAAAGCGGACGCTGCATGCCGGTCACACGAGCTACTGTTCGAGACCGCCTACTTCACCGCCAAGATATTCCGCAACGCGAACTGTCACATCACGTTCACGAGGATGGACATTCTTGAGCGTCTGAACAAGCACGCCGGGAACGCCACGGACCTCCCGAAGCAACAGCAGGAGACCAAGGATAATGGCGCAACGACCAAATGCTAAGAGAGCCGCCAAGGGGCTGTGGTGGGACAACGCACTGAAGCTCGTGGAAGGATGCACGCGGGTAGATAAGACGTGCGCCCACTGTTGGAGCGAGCGGGAGGCCGCGATGCGGTGCCGTAACCCGCTCGTGATGCACCGCTACAAGGGAGTGCTCACGGACCACCACACGTGGAACGGCGAGATAAGCCTTCAGCACAGCAACCTCGACAAGCCGTTCGACGTGCGGAAGCCGAAGGTGTACGCGGTGTGGAATGACCTGTTCCACGAGAGCGTGCCGGTGGACTTCATCTACTGGGTTCTCGCGCTGTTCGCGTTCACGCCCCGGCACACGTACATCGTGCTCACCAAGCGTGCCGAGCGCATGTACGAACTCATGAGTAACCCGACGACGGCGTTGCGCGTGGCCTCGCTCATGCAACGTGTTGTCGGCGCGAAGGGGGCCGAGGACGTGCCGCCGATCCCGAAGCTCGATCACGTGTGGTTTGGAACCACGGTCGGCTCGTTTAGCGGGTTGCACCGTGTCGAGTACCTGTGCAGTACGCCGTCCAAGGTTCACGTGCTGAGCGTAGAACCGCTGGTGGAACACGTGCCTGTCAAGGAGCTTCTTAAGCCGTTCAAGCGGGAAGGAATACTCAAGAGCCTGTTCGTGATTGTCGGTTGCGAGTCGGGGGCGCATCGGCGCATCACACGCACGGAGTGGGTTACGGAGATCGTCGGGGAATGCACCCGGTTGGGGATTCCCGTGTGGCTGAAACAACTTGAGCAGGCCGGGAAAGTCGTGAAGGCACCGGAACTGTTCGGCAGGCAATTCTTGGAATGGCCGGGGGAGGCGACATGAACGCTAACAGGCAATGCAAGTTCTGCGAGTTCTGTCGCCAAGCCCACGGGAAAGAAGAACCGGACGAGTGCCACCGCTATCCGCAGTGCATCATTATCTACTCGGTAGTGAACCACTGGTGCGGCGAGTTCAAGGGGATCGACTACGGCGCCTCGTCAACGTCGGCAACGGATTGCCCGCACTGTCCGACGCCACAGACCATCTGTACTGACCACAACAAGGACCGCTTTACTGCTGTCTGCATGTACTGCAAGAAGCAGATTGCCGCAGACCGGCGTGAAGATGCAAACTGGGAGGCTTAGAGATCATGGAAGACGGGCAAATACAACGGTGCAATACGTGCGGCAAGGCTCTGATGGGGGACGTGGCGATCTGCCCGTCGTGCGGGAGGCCGCCCAACGAGTTGCGACTACAGGTGGAGCGCAGGAGCGAATCACACGAAGGCGCGAAGCTCATGCGGTTTCTGATCCTGCTGGTGTTCGTCGCCTACGTCCTCTTTCGCGGGGAGCCCAATCTGCTCGGCAGTCTTGTGCGCGCACTCGACCGCATCGGCAGGAGACCGGCCCCCACCAGTAACATCGAGACACAGGGATTTCCCTACAAGGAGACATCATGGCACACGACTTTACGCTAGTCGTTATCGATCCCGGCAAGGATGGTGGCCTCGCCATTGCCAACCCCGAGTTCCCGCGTACCACCACGGTGCGGAAGTCACCGGAAACCCCCGTGCAACAGGCCGAACTACTGCGGGACGTTGTCCGCGAGGCAAAGGCAGACGGAGCAAAGAACATCATCGCCATAATGGAAGGGGTACACTCGTTCCCGGCGCGGATGGTGCCGTGTCCCCATTGCAGGCGGCCGGTCAGACAGCCACAGGGCTCCAAGTCCATTTGGACGTTCGCGCAGAATGCGTGCGCTTGGGAGATCGCGTGCTTCCTATGCGGAGTCCCGGTACGCAAGGTAACGCCTTCGGTGTGGCAACGTACGGTCGGGTTCGCTCTGTCGAAGGAGAAGCCTGTCCGCAAGAACCAACTCAAGTCGGCGGCGATGGTGAGCTTCCCGCACCTTCGGGTGACGCTCTGGAATGCGGACGCTCTGATGATCCTTCGTTACGCCATCGTCAAGAACGTGTGGAGGTGAAGCTGAAGACGCACTATCGCAGTTGGCAGATGAGGCCCGAGTGGACTGCGTGCGGCATACACAAGCGCAAGCGGGTGTCTCACTATTTGTGGGAGACCGATTGGGAGCGTGTGACGTGCCAAGGGTGCCACCGCTGGTCTCGGCAACTCATGGACGGCATCAAGAAGGCGAACGCGCCACGGGGCAATTTAAGCCGTTCTAAGGCCCGTTAGGGTCCGGACGGGCAAATGTACGGCCGGGAACCGGCGCGTAGCGGCACGCGCCACCGGAACAAGCCCACGGGGGCAAGCAAGAGAAAGGAACACCGACACCAATGGCACAGAAAGCATCACAGGACGAAAGCAAGGACACCACACGGGAGCCGCCGCCGAACAAGCCAGCGCCAAACCTCAAGTACGCGTGGAAGGAGCACACGGCGATCAATCACCCGCCGGTCGGCAAAGAGGTACTCATGATCGTGAAGCGGGGCAAGCTCAACTTCCAGTGTCTTGCCATCTCGAAGCCGGGCGGCAGTGTCACTATCGCGCACCCCTCGTTCGGCACGGACCACTACCGGGTGACGGAACTGGGCCTGCTCACGCACTGGAAGGCACTGAGGCCGCGCCCGTAGACGAGGTGCACGGGATGTGCGAGACGGCACGGCGCGATGGGTTTGCGGCACAGGCGGCGCGGCGGCAGGAGAAGCTGGCACGTGAGACAGAGTTGATTACGGGGAGGTCGGCATGATGGGCAAAAGGCAAAAGTGGTCGTGGTCGAGGGCGGGGTCGTGGTCGTGGTCGGGGTCGGG
>Ga0307928_10001406_pt1 | contig 18214 bp, 17 predicted proteins | sample AceLakmetagen232_FD_201815 | JGI IMG/M metagenome (GOLD analysis project Ga0307928, IMG submission 201815) | Saline water microbial communities from Ace Lake, Antarctica - #232 | ecosystem: Environmental > Aquatic > Non-marine Saline and Alkaline > Saline | place: Antarctica: Ace Lake... | reverse complement strand
CTAATGTATTTTTTGTGGATAAATTTTTTGATTTTCTTTTTTTTCTCATTTGGACCCTTTTCTTTGTTTGCAAATTTCATGGCATAAAATTCCACAAGCCATATTTACATTAAATGAAAGCTTGGCGCCTTCCATGGGAATACGCACTTTTATATCCAGGTGTTTTTTTACCCCGTGGCGAATCCCTCCTCCTTCAGAACCCAACACAAGCCCCAATGGGAAAGGGAAAGAAATTTCATTTACATCTTGGGCATCATCATCTAGGACAGCCCCAGCTATCCAATATCCCTCTTTTTTTGCCTTAATTACAGCAGTCGGTATATTAGAAATATTAGCCACAGGAACATAATTCTCGCCTCCTGAAGCCACGTGCAGAACTGTTTCATTAACACTGCATGCTTTAAATTCAGGTATAACTAAAGCCATACCACCGAAACAGGCTACAGTACGAATAATTACACCTAAATTATGGGGGTCATTTATTCTATCTAAGAATATAATTGTTAAGTTTCTCTTTTTAGCATGCTCTAATAAATTATTAAAGGACATATATTCAAATACTCTTATCTCTGCTACTATGCCTTGAAGGTCTTTCGTGGGTTTAAGCTGGGATAAATGATTGGCAGGTAAGCGCTCTATGGGAACATTGTTTACCTTTATCATTTCTTCTATATGTGGCACATCAAAGCCCTCTTGCAGATATATGTTCTTTATGCTTTTAGGATTTGCCCTCAGCCGCTCAAGAACAGAGTTTCTTCCATATAATAACATTGATTTTCTTATCTCCATTTGATAACTCCAAACCCCGCGCCTTTCCTTATGACAATATCTGAGGCATCAAAGGCAATATCTTGAAATTCTTCTTTTAACTCATTCCATAGCTTTATCATATCATTACATTGTCTAATATCATCTAAAATTACGTAACGGGGGTTTAATTTAGCAGCATAAATATTTATATTCTTTTTTGTATGCTCATATTCATGTACTGAATCAATATAAAGAAGGTCAATTTCTTTATCAAAAGATGCAATTGCCTCTTTTGCGACTTTCTCATTTAATGAATTGCCGTATATTCTTTTAATGTGAGGATATTTGCTAAACCCCTCATCATTTTTTCGAGTAATATCTACTGTTACCAAACGGCTGCATGCAATAGCATCTTTTCCCAAACCCTTGCTAATTGACATAATAGAACCACCACTATTGGTCCCTATCTCAAGAATCTGGGTAAGTTTCTGTAATCTAATGAATCCTGCTAGAAAAAAATAATAACTGGTCGGACGATTGATAAAGGAGCTTGGCCCTGTTGTCTCACCATACGGGCAATCAGATAAGTCTATGCTTATTCCAACGCGCATAGCCTCTTCACAAATGTCTTTCATGCTTATAAATTATTTACGGCGGTAGTTTTTGCGGTGTCTTTGTCCGTGGAATACCTTGTGGCCCCCTCGTCCTCCTTGGTGCTGCCTTGGGCCCTGGTAATATTTTGACTCTTCAATAAATTTTTCTTTTGGAAATTCAGGATGTTCTACTATCAGCAAAGCACTCTTAATAAGTCTTTCAATATTCCTAATATCCTTACCCTGTTCAGGTGTTGCAAAAGATATAGCACGGCCTTTATGGCCCGCGCGGCCTGTACGACCAATACGATGCACGTAGTTTTCAGTATCATCCGGAAGATCATAATTTACAACAAGTTCTATGCCTGTAACATCAATGCCTCTGGCAGCAATATCAGTGGCAACAAGTATCTTATATTTTCCGGTCTTAAAACCATTTAAAGCTTCTTTTCTCTGGCCAAGTGAACGATTTGAGTGAATTTCAGCAGCTCTGCGGTTCAGTTGCTGTAAACCACGCGCAATCTTTTTAGCACCTATTTTTGTCCGGGAGAAAACAAGTACCGGGCCGCGATACTGGTCAAGTAACTTTATTAATAGCTGGCGCTTTGAGCTTTTTTTAATAATAAAGACTTCCTGTATAATGTTTTCTGCGGCAGTTCCTGATGGGGCAACTTCAACATGTATGGGCAGCTTCATATGTACAGCTGCCATTTTCACGATTACTCCTGGTATAGTCGCGGAAAAAAGCATGGTCTGTCTATTTCGCGGGACAAATTTAATAATTTTTTCAATCTGAGGCAAAAATCCCATATCAAGCATGCGATCCGCTTCATCCAAAACCAGGACATTTACATCAGCCAAAAGAACTGTACGCCGCTCCATGTGGTCAACAAGACGTCCGGGAGTAGCAACCAAAACACGCGGATTTTTTCTTAGTGCTTTTAACTGCAGATACATAGGCGCGCCGCCTATAATAACAGCTGTCTTTATGCCAAATGACGGGGCAATCTTCTGAAACTCCTCATTAACCTGAATAGCAAGTTCTCTGGTAGGTACGAGAATCAGCGCACGACCCTTTCCCTTGGAAAGGCGCTGAATAATCGGAACAGTAAAGGCAAGTGTCTTGCCAGTGCCGGTCTGGGCAACTCCTATAATATCTTTGTCTTCTATGGCAATGGGTATGGCTTTATACTGAATCGGCGTAGGGGTAGTAAACTTCATTTTATCCAGTATATCCAATATCCTTGGGGCAATCCCAAGGCCGTCAAAAGAAACATTTGCGTTATGTTGTATTTTAGTCATGATAGTTTATAGTAACATTATTAGATGATATTGTATATAATTATTATTTTCTTATAATACGCAGGTGAAAAATCTAAACATTAAACCTTATATCTAACATATCACCGTCTTCGACAATGTAATCTTTTCCCTTAACATATAATTTCCCTGCTTCTTTAACCTTTGCTTCACTGGTATAAGTTGCAAAGTCACTATATTTTATTACTACTGCCCTTATAAACCCTTTTTGGAAGTCTGTATGTATCGCACCGGCAGCCTCTGGCGCCGTAGAACCAAACCTGGTAGTCCACTGCCTCACTTCATCCGGGCCAACAGTAAAAAAAGATATCAGATTCAGCGCTTTGATGCATAAGCGTGATAACGCATCTGCAGCAGGTTCTTTTATACCAAGCTCTTTCAAAAATTGCGCTCTCTCTTCTTCAGATTCCAGTTTAATTATTTCAGATTCAACTTTTGCTGAAATTTGTATAATATCGATTGCTATTGCTTGATAATCTCGCTTCAGTTGTTCAATAAGGGTAGTATTGTTCAGATCTTCCTCTGAAATGTTAAGGGCCACCATTATAGTTTTACGCGTAAGAAAAGGGTAGCTTGATATTGTTTGAATTTCCTCAGCAGTTAGCTCAATAAGCCGTAACGGTAATTCTTTTTCAAGCTGTGTTTTTAGTTTTACAAGCAGCTCCTTCTCCTTTTCAGACGATTCTTCTTTTAGCCGTTTTATTTTCTTATCAATATTCTCCATCCTCTTTTCAATAAAGACAAGATCATGAAGAATTAGTTCCGAATTTACCAAATCTATGTCTCGTTTTGGATCAACAGAACCCTCTGTATGATAGATTGATTCATCTTTAAAAGCTCTTACTACGTGGCATATGGCATCAAGTTCGTTTATGTCGGTGAAGATAGTACCTTCTGCAATAGTATCTTTTTCTATCTTTGGAAGCATTTCAATCTCTATTCTGGTCCTTACTTCTTTCTTTGGCTTATAGGTTTTAGCCAACATATCAAATCTTGGATCTCTTACCTCAACAACGCCTTTTATCGGCTTCTTTGAAGCAATTTCGTTCTCCGTAGGTTTGCGATTCGTAAGAATCTCAAAAAGAGTCTTTTTTCCTGTCTGGGGTAATCCTATTATACCTATTTTCATAATTTTTTTAATTAAGTGTTATGTCTCTGTAACCTATTTTCCGTCGGATAATAGGTTACAACATAACTCTTTTGTTGTCAAGGGATTAAGGTATCTGATAATTACTGATTTTATCAAGGTGATTAATTATTCTATCTCTTTACTACTTTGCCTTCTTGTGTTACATAGCTAGAGTAGCCACTTGCATTTATCTTCCAATAAGGACTATACGGTGATGAGGAAAATCCATCGGGCTCCCAGATAAGCTCAGGTTCGGCCTCATTAACATTATGGATAATATGTGTGTATATCTGGCATACAATACGCACTATAAGGAAGTGCCATTTCTTTGGATATTTCTCCAGTAATGTTTTTACAGTACTGAAGAGATCCTTTATTATTTGTCTTTTTAGCAAAATAATTGCCTTGGCCTTATTAACTTTTAAAAATTTCTCAGGATTTTTTGTCCAGCTAGCTTCTTTAAAATGTCCATCATTGGCATCAAGTATTACAACAGCTGAGGCTAAAGACTCACCGCTTTTACCGGCTTTGAGAAAAGGTATAAGATAATAATCAGAATTACTTTTGTTAAAACTTTTGACTAATATAGCATCACCTATTTCTGTGTCTGAGAATGCTGCAAGCGCATGTGGATCTGATAAAAGATGCAAATCAACAATATCAAATAAACTCTGCTTTTTAAAACCTAAACTATGTACAGATATTTTTTGTCTTTTATACATGGGCTCTGCTATTTTAATAGAAGCAGTGCTTGATTCTGCAGGCGGCTCTGCTACTTGTAAAAACATGCCATCATGTTTGTCATCTGTTGCCAAAGGCATAAAATATGTTAATTCACATTCTGCTGCTGTTTTATAGGTATTTTCCCCTATTCCAATTACTTGGGGATCCGTAATCCAAAAACCGTATATAGTAAAATCCGGTGTATTGTAAGGATTTGTATGCGGCTCAGGACAGGGGTTTGCGCTGGCTGCATACCCTTTTATTGCAACCCAATTATCATATGTGCCATATATTGGTATTGCTGCAGGTGTATTGGGATGTGTGACTAACTCTCCGTCAAGTCGCCAGTTTTCTTTGGTAACTGTATATGCCATCCAGTGACATATATCACGCATATATTCATTGATAGCACCTGATTCATAAGTATGCACTGTAAAATTATAACCTTGATATGGGTTGCCGCCTGGACGAGTATCGTAATCATCTAACTCGTTTGAAACCAAAGCATCATATGGATCAAAATGTCCTAACGTACGGTCAACAGCCCTGGCATCCATTTCTAAAAGGCTTGAATTTCCCGGGTAATTATATTGATATCCATAGTCATAGATTGTATCTTGATCTAATGCACTTGCCACGCCGCCCCTGATGTAATTTAGTATCATCTGAGAAACAGCTGCGCCTGTTGAATTATATGGAGTTTCATTTGCATACCATGGCATATCCAAATTAAGTTTATAATATGTGCTAAAATCATATCCGCCATTTAAACAGGCTATTGCATAAAAACTGGTATCTATAAACCGCAACCAACCACCTGCGAGTTCTCCTTCATTAGGAGAAATCTCTACCCAGTCTACCCAGCCGCCTTCGCTTGTATTTTTAAGACCACTGTTTTCTGCCCAGAACAAAGCTTCATCAGCATAAGAGCCTTGCCCTAAATCAAGCCAGCAAAGCGCTGCTTGAAACGATAAACCTGGGTATTTTCTTGTTTGTAATATACTCTCTTCTGATACATAACCAATACAGGAACCGTCAGGTTGCTGAAAAGTATTCTTTATCCAGTTGCCAACCTCAAGAGAATCAGCTCCAGTTACAGGTAAATCCAACATCTGCGGGGCATAACTAATCCAGCTATCGTAATCAGATGGTAAACCCGGATCTTCTTGCGGCACTCCATTTTCATTTATCGCAACATGCCAAACAGGAGCATTATAAAGCCAGGTATTTATTCCATTAATTATATCTCCTGCTGCTTCTTTACATTGATTCCCAAAGCTATAATCTCCAAAACTCACAGCCCAACCACTAGCAGCAACTAGGGCCTGATAAGCATATGAATTATCAGAAGCCCATCTCCATGTGTGATAATTACCACTTTCATCTTTTCCGCCACAGATTAAGCCATCATCAGTGCCGGTTTTATTCTCCACAAGCTGGCATTGCATAAGAAATTCCGCGCCTTTTTTCATAGAAGTATATCTGTTTACATCATACCCTAACTTATAAAGAGCAATCATTACCTCTGCTGTTTGTGTGGGTGATTTTGAATAGGTATGCACATCTGCATAGTTATATTGATCATACCAGGCGCCGTCCGCTGTATCCTGAACTCTGACCAAATAATCCGCAGCCAACTGTGCCTTATCTAAATAGCTATCATCATCTAAAACCTCTGATGCTATAATCAGTCCTAAGATAGCCATTGCATTTTCTCTTGGTACAACCCAAGTAGGCTCGCCCCGCACATTGTTAATGCACCCATAAGCATCACCTCCATCCAGATACTGACAGGAGAGGATATAATTTGCTTCTGATTCTATTTTATCTTCAGTAGTTACACCCGGTATACCAGGCCCACCTCCTATTTTACAAGGATCATATCCTGCCTTTGCAAATGCAAAATAAGCAGAAGCCAGTGCCGCGCCACAGTTATATGTATAATATCCCGTACCTGTTGGAACAGCACCTGCTACAGAGTAATCGAGATAAGATGCATAAGGCGCAACCTTCGTACCAGGACCATCAGGCGGAGTGCTAAAATAATTTTCTAAAGAATCCACTAGATCATTGTATTTACTTAAATATTCCTGTTTTTTTATACTATTCCCTCTTTCCGCATAAATCTGCGCAACTTTTAAATATGCTAATGCCATTTGTGAAGACATCTCAACAGAACCATAGTCGCCTTCCTGTGATATGGAAAAAGCAAATAATTCAAGCTTATCTTCTATATCAAAAAAGGCTGTTCTCTCTTCTATGGCAGAAAACATCTCATCAATTTCTGTGTCTCTTTCCTCTGGTGTAGCACCAAAATATGTGTCTTCAAACATCAACTCCAGCGGAGCAAATGCCATAACATCCGTTGCCACGGAGTTAAAATTTTCCGGTGGTATCCACTCACTACCATTAAAAATAGCTGATGAATGAAATAAACTAACATCTATATGGTACATACTCTTTAACCAACCTTTTATATAATCGGCTGCTTGATCATATGTAGAGTTACCAGTTATCTCATATAATGCCTCAAGCGCATAAAGGGCACGTTCATTCTGTTCTGTTGATTTAAGATTCCAGTAAAAATCTGATAACCCTTCCGGGTCATGATACATGCCTCTTGGCCCATAACGTATGCCACCATCTGCATCTTGTAGCTCTAATATATAATCACCAAATAAACTTGCTAAATTTTTATAATCTTCATTTTGAGTTTGTTCATATGCCTCAGCAGCATATAATATTAAACAAGCTGCAGCTCCTGTATCCACAATCCAATCCCAGCTATTCCACCACTCACCCTGCCCCTGGCGACCCAATATCCTGGCAATCCTATAAGGCCCATAATTTAGCGGACTGCCGCTACCATCATAATAATTATTATTACAGTTAATTAGAGGATTAAGAGAATCGCTCAACTGCTCATAATAAGAAACATACGTATCCAGAATAGTTGTGTCATTATTTTCCAGTAAGATCCTACCTAATATTACCTGATCATAAGTTGCGGCTCCATAATTTATTACTGCCTCATCAGCAAGGCTATGGCTCCCCTCAAGATATAAGCGGAAACTTCTGGTTAATCCCTCAAAGCCCGGCCCTTCCTCAGCTGCTCCCTTATCAACAAAATATTTTACATATGGTTCTGCAGCCTGATACAACTGTTCTTTGCTTTCTAAAGCATAAGCACTGCTATGGAAAACAAACAAAATAACAGCTAAAGATAACATCATGTTTTTCTTCATAATCTTTCTAACTCCTTTAATTAAATGTCTTAATTAAGCTCAAAACGGAACCACCCTTGACAGTTTTTGTAAAATTGTCAAGGGTAGCCCTTTCTTTAACCCTGTACCGAAGGCATGTGCCGATTGGTACGGGGTCTTCTAATTTGTATTAATAGTATAACATAAATATTAAGAATTTCAAGTGATTTTTACCTTAGTGTCAACCAGATTTTAAAATGTAACATTCTTAACGATTTAAAAATGTAACATTCAGTTAGTAGTAGCCCTGCCTGCCGGAAGGCAGGCTATTCGTCGGATTTCTTAACGCAGCTTCAATATCAAGCTTTCTTTGAAAACTTTGGCGGAGAGGCAGGAATTCTTGCAAGCACAAAGTTGTAACTCTTGTTGTTTCAATGAATTATGACGTAACTTGTTCTATAACAACATATTAGGGATTCTATATGCTTTCCTATAGTTTCCTCTGTTTTCCTATATTTTCGCTTTAAGATGTCCCAAATATGCCCCAAAACTATTTAAGAGAATTAATGTATTTTTTTATCGCTTCTTTGGACGAATACCAGTTTCTACCAAATTTTGCTGCTTCTATCTTACTTCTCCTGGCTAATAAACTTAAATATTCCTGACTATATGGTGAATCTTTACATACCTCACTTAAAGGCAAATATTTTTGGTGCGGTTTTTGCTCTTTTGTAGGTTTAATAGCCTCAATCCAAATTGCTAGAGACCTCTCAACTGACCGTGCTATAAAATTAACAAAATCTTTCAAGTTATCCCTGTGCCCTTTTTCTAAAGAATCATAATATTTTTTCCTGTCAACTTTCAAAACTACTATTGGTGGAAATCCATACTTTATTAAAATTAGATTCGTTAAGAGCCTAGCTGTTCTGCCATTGCCATCCACAAATGGATGAATATGAACAAGTTTAAAATGAGCAATCGCAGCGTATTCAATTGTGTTGTATTGTGACTTTTTGCTTTTCAACCATTTGTTAAAATCTGCCATAAGATGCGGAATTGATATAGACTCCGGTGGTTTATAATTTGAACCTGATATACTTACAGAAACATTTCTATATTTTCCTGCTTCTTTATTATCAATTTTGCTTAATATGAGTGAATGTATTTGCCTAATTGCGAGAGTATCAATTCTAGATTTTTTGTTTACTAATTTTTCTACAAATTCTATAGCGTCCTTGTGGTTTATAGCCTCTAAGTGTTCTTTTAGAGATTTACCCTTAATTGTGAGCCCGTCTTCTAAAACCAGCTTTGTTTCTTTAAGAGTAAGAGAATTACCTTCAATCGCATCTGAATTATATGTCCATTCAACAATAATGCGTTCTCTTAATTTTTCTAAAGCACTTTTTGGAAACGGTCTTAATTTATCCAGCTGTTTTTTCTTGTCAAGTATTCGGCTATATAAAGTCTTCTCTATCAATATCAGTCTCCTCCTAAAAATAAATATCGTATCGGATATACTAAAAATATACACTATCCGATACGATATGTCAAGGGGAATTTTCAACTGGCGGAGAGGCTCTTCTTCGCTAAAGCTTCGAAGCAGCACATCTCTCCACCATTCTGCTTCGTTCTACTAAATTAATCTTTTCTTCAAAAAAGCAAAACCTGAACCTGATTTTAAATACTTCTCAAGCTCTTTTGCCTTCTTTTTGTTCTTGAATGCTATTTGTGTTTCAACTTTCCATGGCACATATTTACTTGAATATCCAGATTTTTTAGCATTGTGCTCTTTGAGCCTTGTGGATAGTTCTTCTGTATAACCAATATAAATCCGTTCAGGTTCTTTTATGCTTCTAAGTATATATACAGTATACATATGCTTTTTTGAAGAAAATTAAATAAGCCAATTCCTGCGAAGCTTAAGGTATTTCAGCTACTAAAATCCTCCTTCTCGTCGGATTTCTTAACGCAGCTTCAATATCAAGCTTTCTTCGAAAGCTTGGCGGAGAGGCAGGGAGTGTACCGGATTTATGCTTAAAACAACCTCTTAACCACCATTAAAACCACCAAAATCAAGTCTCCTCGTTTAATACCTTTTTGTTTTCAATACAATATTGTATATATACAAGGTCAAACAGAAATAGCTTTGTTTTATAAGTAAACATTAGTCCGTGTTCTGCAAGCCCTCTATTTGTTTCTATATTTTCTCCGTAAATAAACTTCACAAAGACTATATTGCCATCTTGCAATTCATAGTGAGTTTCCGGATGTAGTGCGGCCCAAGCATCTTTAATATTTAGTGAAATCATATTATGAACTTTGTATTTTGGCATAAGACATATATTCTCTGATGCTCCTTTTAAGGCTATGTTAGCTTTCCTGTTAGAAAATTCACCATTTACAGTAACATCTGTAAACATTTGGCCCCAAGCACCTACAATTGTCATCATGCACAACACAAAGATTTCAGCTATTATCCTCCAATAATTCTTGTCTGGTTTCTTTATTTCTTTAATGATATCTATGCCTGCAAGAATAATCACTAATACCGAACCAATAAAAATACCGACTTGCCAGATGTAATTTCCCATAACACATCCTCCTTCTTGCTATAATTATATCACTTCAAGCTACTCAGCGCCAATACTTTTGCCTTACCCTCTGCTGTTGTGTGCTGGTAGTAATCTAACAAGACTTTTGTATCCCTAATTCCAGTTATGGCTTTTATATCATTTACGGGCACAAGGTTAGCAGCAGCAACGGTACAAAGTCTATGCCTAAAGTAATGTGGTGTTATGGCTTTTCCAGCAATTCTCTTACTTACCTTCTTTAAATATTCCCTATAGTGCCCTGAGTGTATTCTGCCATTACACTTATTAGGAAAAAGCCATACTGTTTTCCTATTAGTAAAAGCATATCTTTTAAGTATGGTAGAAAATTCGTCATCAAACATATCAAAAATTCTTCCTTCTTTTGTCTTTGTTGTCTCTGCCCTAATAGTCAACGATAGAGGTCTTAGCCCATTCCATTTAATATCTGCTCTACGCAAATATGTGGTTTCTTCTACTCGCCATCCGCACTTATATAGCATCACTGTTAAGCCATAGTAATGTGGTTTATCTTCTTCTATATAACTTAATATCTTTTTTATATCTAAATTCGATACATGTTCATAATGTTTCTTTTCTCTCGGAGGCCTTTTAAGCTCTTTTAATTCTTCAAGAATCTCTTTTTTGCAATAGCCTTTGCGCTTGAACCTCTTAAAAATGGCTTTTATGATTGTTAACTCAGCGCGCCATCCCTTTTCTCTGTTCTTTTCTTTTTTGATATAACCTTTATAATCTTCAAAATGGGCTTCTTTTAAATTATTAATGGAGTCTATGTCTGGATGTTTCTCTTTTAAAAATTGACTAAAAGTCTTCCAGCAGCTCAGAAATCTATTAACAGTTTTTCTGCCTTTACTATCTGCAAGCAAATTTTCTCTTATAACAACCGCTAATTCTTCAAAGTTACTATTATATCTATCTTTTTCAAAGGCGGGGGATTTTCCTTCCTTGACTTTCTTAGCTATCAACTCTGCTCTTTTTATACGGGCTTCTTGTAATGTCTTTGCTTCTACAATACCGTAGAATCTTTCAGCTTTAGGGAAAGGGCGAAAATTTACCTCATAAACGCCCTTTCGCTTCTCTCTTACGCCATCCCGGTTTTTCATTCTGCTTATTCGCTCCTAAACCATTTCCAGAACTCTGCGGCTATAGCATACAGCCTCTTACCCCTTTTATATAAAGGGCAACCAGACTTTACCTGCCACCTTCTGCTGTGTATTGTATTTGGCGATATTCTTAAAATCTGAGCTATATCCTCTACCATCAAAACATCTGCACTTGTCATGTTTGCACCTCCTATCTGTCGTATAACTAACCTTTTGCCTTATTTACCCATACCCCGATACAAGCCTTTATAACTACCCCGCTCATCTTGCCTAAATTTTAATAGATTCTACTGGTTCTTACTTATTATACCTATTCACTCCTTGTTAAAGCGCTCACTAAACAATTGTTACAGTATTGCGCATATTAACCCAAAAAAAATGCTCCTTATATTTTTATTCTTCCATTAACTCTGTTATGCTAACCTTGCTTGGTGTATTCGCTTTGCTTAATTTTTCGCAAACTAATTTTGCAAGATTGGCATTTCCCTGATTAAATCTCTCCCTGAACCTTGGATTTTGATAATCTCCTTTGACAGTAGGGTCTTCTTCAAATGCAGGGCACTGCTCGATAAGGTTAATCAACAACTCAATTATTTCCTCATTGTATTTATGGTGCTTTTTGAAAATAGCCTTAATAGTGCTTACCCGAATTGTAGTATATCTCTTCAATTCGTGCATCAATATTGCTTTCCTTAAAACTTCCAGTGCTACGTTAACTGAATAGAACGACCTTCTGCCCTCTGGTTCTGGCTTTGGCAATATATCCTCATACAAATACCATTGATAAGTTCGTGATGGCAAGCCTAAACATCTTGATAGAAAGTCGCGCAAGTCTGAAAGGTAAAACTTGTCATCTACAGACTTCTCATTAATAAATTGTTCGGCAGCGTTTATAAATAGTGCAAGGTCTGAAATCATAAAAAACTCCTATTTGCGCAATACTGTAACAGTATAACATATCTCCGCTTTCTGTCAAGCTTTTTTTTGCAAAAAGTTTTGTGTCTTGTTAAATAAACGTTTTGAAATAATAGCCTCGTGCTTACCCGCAGTTTTAACCTTTCCAAAATTATTTTCTCCATAGTATAGTGCATTTTTTGTAATGTAACGAATTGCTTCAACATTGAACTCCTTTTTTCGTTTAGTTAATATGCCTTTTGCATTTAGCCTATTTACTATTTTCGAATATGTATAACCTTTAACTTTCCACTTAAATATTTTTTCTACCCAAAACGACTCATCTTCGCACAACACTAGCTGTCTGCCTTTTTTTAAATATCCAAAAGGAATTGGCCCGCAGGCTCGGTGCCCTTTTTTAGCTCTATTTTCTCTGCCGTCACGCATGCGGGTAAAAATAATATCTCGCTCTAACTCCGCAAAAACATGTATTATTCTTTTAAATGCTTTGCCCATGGGGTCATTTGTATCAAATGCTGGCTCCAAAACTGAAACCAACTCCACATCATATTTTTTAAATTGAGCCTCTAACCATAATGACACTCCTAATTCTCTACTCAATCGGTCTTGTTTATAAATAATAATTTTTTTAATTCTGCCTGACTCACAATCCTTTAAAAGATTTAGCAGTGCCGGCCTATCTTTCACTGCTCCTGAAATTCCTGCGTCTTCATAAATTTTTATTAAATTCAGATTTTCTTTTTTGCAATATTCTTGTATCTTCTGTTTTTGTATTTCCAATCCTTGACCTCTATCAACTTGCACTTGTGTTGAAACTCTACAGTATCCAATCACAACATTATCAGAATACATAAGACACCTCCTTGGTTTCTACAATAGTTAAAACCATCACGTTTCTCATTTGTCAACTTTTTAGTGAAAATAGTTTATGGGGGAATGTTGTGAAATGAATGTTTTTGAAGGGCAATAAAAATGCCTAACTTGAAACAATATAACAAGTTAGGCTTAAATAAATGTTAAATTTTATACAGGATTTTTAAAAAATTCCTGAGGCATGTGGCTTATTTATTATAGGTCCTCCTTTTTGAAGTATGGAGTCAAGATATAGCTTATTCACAATCATTCTTGTTTCACGAATAACTTCGGCAGTATCCTGATTAGTTAACTGCTTATTACCTTTTCTGTAAGACTGGCTCTTTTCCCAAAGTTTCTTTTCCATTTGGTTTTTCGCTTTCCTTTTTAGCTTGTTTTGCAATTACAGGCAATGTACCTACACAAGAAATTTTGCCCATAAAATCTGATATTTTATCCAATTTATCTTTTTCATCTGCAGATGGCAATCTTACATTTAACTTTAAGTCTAATGCTTCTTGATAATCAATAACGAATCCATGTGAGGGGTATCCATATATAATTTTGTTAACAATACGGTCAACCTCTTTCGCACCTATTGAAGAGTACCCATAACGAATCATTGCTCTTCTTGTATATTCTTCTCCAATTCCTATTAATCGCATGTACTCGCCCAACTTATCGGGGTCAACCTTAGAATATAGCGGTTCACAGATATTCTTAGTAAAATTTTGTGCCACTTCTATAGCATCTTTTAAAATAAACTCTGTACGCTTAAGAATCAGTTGGGTCATAATATCAAAAGTTTCAATGGCGTGATTGCGTAGATAATCAATACTCTTAGCACGGTCTAATACAGATATAAATCTCCTGCCCTTAGGGTCTTTAAATTGAGGGTCTAACGGTCCCAACTCAGCGTTTTCATGCATGATAATATTATCCGCCCCTAAGCATAAAAAGGTCGCTGCACTTTTAGCATATTCTGGGACATAAATATCCAATGCTCTACCATTCTCTCGTAAAAACTGGAGTAATCTATGAGCTGCATCTATACTGCCGCCACCCGAATCTACTATAGCTATTATTCTCTTCGCTGGTAATAGCTCCTTGCGTAGACTACGTATTTTAGCAACAAGCTCATTAGTTATGCTACCGTCACATATAAATAAAAAAGCTTTAGCCTCTGATAGAACCTCAAGGTCAATAATGGCTTGATAAAAATCTGGTGGGAGAATTTTTTTGTTCGAAATAATAAGTGGCATTTATCTTTCCTCGTTTCGCATTAATTATACTAGACATGCATGGCTTAGTCAAACTATTTCTGTTAACAGTAAGTTATATGGAAACAATCCACATATTATATACTTTACCAGTGCAATTGACAATGTTTACTTCTTTTGCTATACTCACAGTATCGTTCTTTACATAGGAACATAGCTTTCCTATATAAAAATCAACTAGCAAGAGGAAAGGATTATGTCCTAAGCACGAAAGTGCTTGGGGCAAGCGGTCTTTGCTTTTACTTGCTAGTTGGGCTTAGACTTAAAAATGCTTGTCCCTTTTTGTTTGTAGGGGCAGCAGAAAGGATAATATGAAACGTTTAGTAGTAACATATATTATAAGCTTTTTTCTGATCTTATCATGCTCTGGTTGTGCTACAGGATTACAGCATTATTATAATACAAACCATAGGCAAAAAATAATTAACCGCCACCCAGAATGGTCAGAACAAGCCAAAGCTGATGTTCTAGCTGGAAATTTAAAGATAGGAATGACAAAGAAACAGGCATTGGCAGCTTGTAAGTATCCTATATTAGGCCCTACCTCAAAACAAAAAAGTACTACTACATATGGAACAAGAGAAGATTGGTTTTGGCAATCTCGTTATGGTAATGTGTTCTATCATATGTCATTTGATGAAAATGGTAAACTTGATTACTGGAGTGAGGATTAAATATGAATACATCTAGCTGCACAGTATCATTTACGCGTAACGATATACAAAAAACAAGGCTTGTTAATGGCAAATGTCCTATAAAAGACTGCAGGGTGCATATTAATAACTACAAGGTGCCTTTTCAACGATATAAAGGTAAAATGCGGTATCTTCCATTCTGTCCTGAACATGGTATCCGAATACACCCCACTAGTTATGTTTACTATAATGGAGCCTCCAAAGATGCACGTATAACAGCTACTAAACGTAACCTGCCATTCCATAGCGATTACTATGTGTCTAATTTCCTCAAAAAAGGCGCAAAAATGGAATCAGGGCGCCTATGTTATGAAAGCAGTGAAGACGCTGTATCTTATAATGTTTTTGCTGAGATGCTATCTGATGGCAACGCCTTAAGGAATTTAACACGCCATATTATTAAGGCGGAACCCAAAGGGCCTATTGAGCTATATTTATGGGGAGGCAAAATAGACTTACAGCATAATAAATTCGTGCCATACAAACCTCTAATAGACGTTAGAAAACACCTTGAGCATGACATTAAGGTGTTTGGAACTGAGCCAGATATTATGCTGGTTGTGCCTAAACAAGCTGTCATATGCATAGAAGCTAAGTTTGGCAGTAAGAATCCTATTGCTAAAGAAAAAGAAGGAAATGTAGGAGAAAAGCCTAAGAGTGTAGCTAAGCTCATCGAAAGATATTGTAATAAAAATAGAATAATCGATACAGATACGATATTTGATTTTCGTAATAAGCCTAAACTGTTTTATGAGCAGTTATTTAGAAATATAGTCTTTGCTTCTTCTATGGCTAAGTTAGAAGGTGCTCCATTGTGGCATGTAGTAAATCTACGCAACCAGCATGTAATGAATATTAAGCAGGGACGGCCAGAGAGCGCTCCTATTATGCGTAACATCCGCTCTATCTTAAAGCCTAAATATAAAAAACGATTTACTCACCTTACATGGGAAAATGTATATGATGTGGCTATAAAAGATGTGCCTGCCCTCTCTAATCTTGCTTGGTATCTAAAAACTAAAAGCCTTAACTGTGGTAGAGCTTTTAATATATTCTAAACAACAAAAATTCTATAACAGCCCCTACATTGAGTTGTTAAAATTTCAAAAGGTAAATTTATTGCTTGTGCCTTAAAAGTCGCTACAGAGTCAAACAGTGCAGTTAGAGGCGTATTCTATATCCTTTTAACATTCCATTTTCATAATATGGCTTAATTTTAGCTTCAATTTTTTCCTTTGCTTCTTTTACTGTCTTCATATTATCTTTAAGCACCATATCCCAATCTGCTTTATCGGTATGTATGGACTTTGTAACGTAATAATTCGCTCCTAAATCAATGTCGTAGGGTAAAACTTGTGCTATGCCATATTTTGCCTTCCAAGATTTTTCTATAGACTCCTTACTTAAGCTACCTACTTTGCTTAACAAGATATGAACATGAACATTTTGCTTACTAGTATCTTGCTCTACCACAAGGAAATAGGCAGATTCCTTATTTAACTCCTGTAAAAAATTACGAGCTTTTTTCTTAGCTGCATAAATAGTTTGCCTGACTTTAAAAGTAAATGTTATAAAAAAATCCCAATAATACTCTCCCAGCCATTTTCCCCATGCTTCTCTGTATTCCCTTTTGTCCATAACTCTCCTTTCTCTACCCTTCTTCAGCCATTGATTTAGGCATACCGCGATACAAGCCCTGATGGCTTTCAACCACCACTTGACCGCCAAAACACCAAAATAAGGTGTTTTAGCCTATTGCTATAACTTTATTAAACTTGAGTAGACTTGAAATGTAACTACTGGATTTTTATAGGAGTTATGTTACTTTTGGTAGGTTTCGACGGGATATTTAACTATCCCTAAAATAATATGGCGGGTCGAACGAGACGGTAGTCGAACCCCGCAACATCAATCAGTACAACTACTTGTGACACTTTATAAAAAACGGTCTATGGGGATGCTTATATCCCTCGGTCAACCCATTAATACTTCGCTACCCTACAAGAAGGGTATTCTATCACAGCATCGCCAGAATTCCACTAAAATACCCGTTTCTGTCCGATAAAATGCCCCTTTGGCGCCCCTTTAATGCCCCTTTGGCGCCTCAGTCTCACCAATTGGCAAAAGAGGCAAGCCAAGTTCTTGAAGAAATTTATTATGATTATCCGTCGCTTGGTTGATATCTTTTTCAATATCGACTAACTTATCATGCACAGCATGTACGTTTATCTGTTCCTCCAACTTAGCAGTGCTAACATACCGTGAAATATTGAGGTTGAAATCATTCTTTTCAATCTCATCCATCGACACACGCCTTGCATATCGTTTTTCCTCTTTGCGAAACTGATATGTATCTACTATTTTCTCTATATGTTCCGGAAGCAAATAATTCTGGCGCTTCCCTTTTTCAAAAAACTCACTATCGCTAGCGTTAATAAATAAGACGTCATCAAATTTTTTGCACTTTTTCAACACTAAAATACAAACCGGTATTCCTGTGGAGAAAAACAGATTTGCCGGCAAACCGATCACAGTATCTATATTTCCATCTTTTAACAGCTTAGTACGAATGCGTTCCTCGGCTCCGCCACGAAACAACACGCCGTGAGGCAAAATGATCGCCATTGTGCCATCATCACTCAAAAAGTGAAACCCATGCAATAAAAAGGCAAAATCTGCAGCAGACTTGGGCGCAAGTCCATAACTTTTGAACCTGAAGTCTTCTGCCAACGCTTCAGTTGGTTCCCAGCGATAGCTAAATGGTGGATTAGCAACAACTGCATCAAATTCAAGCTTTTTGGCGGGATTCATTTCTCTTAAAATATTCCAATCATTCGTAAGTGAATCCCCATGGTAAATCTCAAATTCAGAATCCTTAACACCATGCAGGAGCATATTCATACGCGCAAGGTTATATGTAGTAATATTTTTCTCCTGCCCATATATTTTCCCAATGCCATGAGACCCGAGTTGATTTCGCACATTCAACAACAGCGACCCTGACCCGCAAGCAAAATCCAAAACATTATTAAGTTTCTTTTT
>Ga0307928_10001405_pt1 | contig 18214 bp, 22 predicted proteins | sample AceLakmetagen232_FD_201815 | JGI IMG/M metagenome (GOLD analysis project Ga0307928, IMG submission 201815) | Saline water microbial communities from Ace Lake, Antarctica - #232 | ecosystem: Environmental > Aquatic > Non-marine Saline and Alkaline > Saline | place: Antarctica: Ace Lake... | reverse complement strand
AAACGTCCTGTTCCTGTAACATCAAAATTATAATCAGGAGTAGTTGTTCCAATACCAACATTACCATTAGAAAATATAAAGTCTGCATATCCTGAGCCTGTTGTAAAAGTACTATTAAACTCTAAATATTGATTATCTACTGCGGTTATATGTTTGATATATACTCTTGGGTCATTTGTACCATTTATAGTTGTAAATGCAAGAGCTGGATTAGTTCCAAAACCCCCTGCTTCAATTTGTAAATCTCCGTAAATTGGATTTGTTGTACCAATACCAACTTTACCACCGGTGTAATATAATTTTGTAGCTGATTGCGTCCAATAATTTATATCTGCATCACTTCCAGTTTGTACTATATCTCCATCCCATAATAAATTAGTTCCATTATTATAAAGAACTTTGCCAGTTGTTGCAGTTAATACATCAGATGCAGTACCTTCGTGTAAATAAATACTACCTGTTCTTTGAAAACCACCTACTTGTAAAACAGCAGCACTTGCTACAAAAGTTGTTCCTGCATATAATGAAGTTGCAGTTAAAGCCCCAATAAACCTACCAGTTCCACTTACATCTAATTTGTAAATTGGATTAGTTGTTCCAATTCCAACATTCCCACCGCTTTCAGCTATAACTGAATCACCAATAGTTGTGGCTGATGTAAATTTAACAATTTTACCAGTTGTTCCACCTACAGATACAGAAGTTCCACTAGATCCAGACGTTCCTGAACTACCATTTGAACCAGATGTTCCACTAGATCCAGACGTTCCAGAACTACCATTAATACCAGAAGTTCCAGAACTACCATTTGAACCAGAAGTTCCAGAACTACCATTTGAACCAGAAGTTCCAGAACTACCATTTGAACCAGATGTTCCACTAGATCCAGACGTTCCAGAACTACCATTAATACCAGAAGTTCCAGAACTACCATTTGAACCAGAAGTTCCAGAACTACCATTTGAACCAGATGTTCCACTAGATCCAGACGTTCCAGAACTACCATTAATACCAGAAGTTCCAGAACTACCATTTGAACCAGAAGTTCCAGAACTACCATTTGAGCCAGAAGTTCCGCTAGAACCAGATGTTCCTGAGCTACCATTTGAACCAGAAGTTCCGCTAGAACCAGATGTTCCTGAGCTACCATTTGAACCAGATGTTCCTGAGCTACCATTTGAACCAGAAGTTCCGCTAGAACCAGATGTTCCAGAACTACCATTTGAACCAGATGTTCCGCTAGATCCAGACGTTCCAGAACTACCATTTGAACCAGAACTACCATTTGAACCAGAAGTTCCGCTAGATCCAGAAGTTCCGCTAGATCCAGATGTTCCTGAACTACCATTTGAGCCAGAAGTTCCGCTAGATCCAGATGTTCCTGAACTACCATTTGAACCAGAAGTTCCGCTAGATCCAGACGTTCCTGAAGTTCCACTAGAACCATATGCTACTGTTCCAGTAGATGATCCTCCGCCACCTGCTACTGCACTAGATTGTCCATCTCTACGAGTTACAATGGTTGACTGTTCTATAATTGATATTGACATATTTTTATTTTTTTATTTTTTTATTAAATAAATGGCAGATATGTACAAGTACATGTTGCTTTTCCATTGGTAGAATAATAATTAGTTTCCAATGCTGTTGGGCTTCCAGCTGTAACCCACTCAGCATATGTATAAGGTCCTCCCGATGTTATTTCATGAACAAGATCATAAGTTCCATTAAAATAAAATTCATTATCATTTAGTGCTACTGGATTATATATCCAAATACTTCCATCAGTTCCATTACAAGATTCCGTTTCAACCCGACTACCATTACAAGTATGTACATCAGTTTCATAATAATAATATGTGGTTATATCTGGTGTTGATGTTGGTGGAGGCGTTGGTGTTGGCGTAGGTGTAACAACAGGTAAAGTATCATATTCTGATGCTATTTCTAATAATTTAACTTTGCACGATTCATCCTTATCATTATATTTTCCACTTATAGGATATAAATTTATTCCCGGTAAATATGTATCATTAATTAATTTATATTTTATTCCCAATAGATCTGTACTAACATCTAAATCAGCTGTTAATTTTTTTCTTGGTGTTTGATACTGACTTAATAATTGTTGACAAACATACCATTGTGTTGCATTACATATTGTACTTCCTGATCGATAAAGGCCTAAAATATTTATACCAACTGGATCCATTTGATCTGAGCTATATGCTCCTTTTGATGTACCATATACACCTGTTCCATTTGTTAATTTAACTGATAAATCAGAACTCTTCACATAAGTTTGTGCTGATGGTAAAGACGCTGTAATTAATACACCATCATTACTTATTTGTTGTTTATTTCTATTAATTACACTTATAGCAACATTTGATATTCCAACATTTACTAATTTATCAACATCTACTTCTATACTATCACCATCAAATAACTCTGCCGTCCAAAATTCTTTATATATTCTTAATTTCATTGGTCCATTAAGTAAATCAATATCTGTACAAGCTGCTTCTGATATATCCATTGTTATTTTTACTGTTGTCCACGTATCATTTATTCTCGAATCATCTTCTGTTACATAATATTCAGGTCTATTTGTTGTCATAAAAGTACCTTGAGTAAACCATGTATATATTGTACCTGATCCAAATTTTTTTGTCGTACGCCAATCCGCATCAGATTGTCTAACAGGAAATCCCCATGAATATCCATTTCTTCTCCACTCATCACTATATTGATACCAATAACTATCACCAATAGAGAAAAGCATTGATCCAACTGTTCCTCTTGATATTATTTCTCCTGTTTCTTCAGGTGTAAAAAGATTATTTTCGTTTTTTGTATTAATATAAACATCAAATGTTAAATCTAAATATAAATCATCATCTTGTTTTATTACCGTATTCGGAAATTCATATTCAATATAATTACTAGCACTGTTACCAGTATATGTTTGATATGATTTAAAAAAATATTGTGGAGGACCAATTTCATCTGGTTTACTATCAAAATGATTTACCTGGGCCAATGCTGAAAAATATGAATCATTATTTATATCCCAACCATTCATAATAACCGCATTAGAATATAGAAAAGTTACACCAGTATAATCTATTCCACTAGTATATCCACTTATCCATGGTATAGGATTCATTGTCATATTTGATTCATCATCAAATTCATATCCTGTACCTATAAAAGTATAAGGATCATATTTAGCTTCAATTTGATTAAAGCTTTTATTTATATCTAAACTTGGTCCAGTTTTAAAATAAGGAAGATCAGATCCAATTGTTTTAAATCCTCCGAGCGCGGAATCTGTTTCGGTAAAAGTATATCCTGAATATAATGTATATGATTTACCCAGTGAAGGAGTTTTTAATAATAGTGGATCGTAAACCATTATTTTTTCAACATCAAACTCCATAACTAACCCTAGTCCTTGAAAGATTGAGTTTAATACTTTTCTACATGACATTTGCTTACCACTTTCGTCATAATAGTTTTCATTATTTACTGTTAATCCCAAAAATAAATTTGTATAACCTGTAACAGTTAACATATAATCTGATAACAATTGTAATTCAATATATTTGTTTTCTAATTTACCAGCAATAGCTGTTATTATTTCAGCAATAGTTGATAAACCAGTATATTCTGATCCATCTGTTTCTGTATATGGTATGTAATCCAATAGTTTCATTCCATCATTACATTGAATAGTAATAGGTGTTAATAGGCCTGTTCCAATTGAATAATCTTCATCATAAATTCCATTTGCAACATACCCTTGCCATTTAAGAGTTGTTTCATCATATATTTTTACTATAAACTCTTGAGGATCTTCTGTAAAAATATCCAACATGGATAAAGGATCTACCAATACTTTGATTGTTGCCCCCGATCCATTTGTTGGCTTATATATATTTGACTCAGTGCCATCAAAATTAATTATTAATGGTTTTTTATCTGGTACTAATTCTGTTGTAGATCCAGTCCAACTATTCTGCCATATTTCTATGTTAGTCTCGGCATTTGATAACCTTTTATATGATATTGTAAATCTTAATCCGTAGCTCATAATTTATTCGTATGATTCATTTTCTCTTAATTGTTTTTCTAGTACACCAACAAGTTTTGTACCTTCAATTTCAAATCTAACTTCTCCACCACTTTGTTGCTGGTTACCTAATATACCTCTTAATTTATTCAAAGGGGCTATTACTTCTGGGTTATTTTTTACTCCGGGATATTCTCCGGTTAAAGACATTGTTGGCCCAGATACGATACCACCATCAGCAAATGATTGTGCTGATATAATTGATATCTCAGCTGCTGTAGCAACAGCTACTAGTGCTGCTCCAATAATACCTCCAATAGGCCCTAAATCTGCAAACGCTCGAGTAATACCTAACGCTCCATTGATAATGGCTTGTACTATTGCAATACTTTTTTGTTTCTCAGCGTATTTCTTTTCAATTTCTTCTTTCTTTTTCGCATTGTTTCCAGCCGCTTTGAGTTCCTTATTTTTAGCTATAGTATTCAAATTAGTAATAAAGTCCAATCCTGCAGCTGTACTACTTTGTATTTGATCTAACATTTCTTGGTTCGCTTGAACCTTTGCATCGTTTTTGACTTTTTCATTTTCAATAATAGCTTCTACTTCTGCCGCTTGAACTTCCTCTTGAACTGCTGCATCATCCTCTCGTGCTTTTTGTTCAAGCATTCTATATTTATCTCTAATTAATTTTTTTGAATCTTCAGTAAGTTCTGTATTTTTAAGTTCTTCTTCTTGTGCTTGTTTAAGAGCTTCTAGTTCTTTATCTAAACCACTTAATTTTAAGAGAGTAATTTCATTATTTAAATCTTCTTCGGTTTTCGCTTGTCGTGATTTTAAATCTAAAGCTTTTTTATCATTTGCTAATTTAATATCATTTTCTTTTTTCTTATCCGCTGCTATTTTTTTATTAGCTGTAATTATTTTATTATTTATTTTATCTTCAAGGGCAGATTTCTTACTAATATTTCTTTTTCCTTCTTTATAAAAATCTGTTTCTGCTTTTACTGATGTAGCATATAATTTTTCAATTTCAATAGCTTTATCTTCATTATTATTTCTCCATCGTTTAAGAGCATCACTTGCAAGTTGTTGCTCAGCATAAGTCATTTTTGTAAATTCTTCTAGTTCTTGAGCATTGAATCCTTTATTTTTTGCTTGTTCAAGTAAATTTGCTTTATATGTTCTGTCTGCAAATTCTTTGTTTTGTTTTGCTAGATCTTCTTGTAATTTCATTGCTGATGATAATGCATCTTTACGAGCTTTATCAGTAAGTGATGCGTCATTAGCTTGAAACTCCAGCTTAGCTATTGCCTGTTCCATATCAGCTGCATCAGAAATAAATGCATCTTGAGCATTTTGAATCTCATCCATTTCCTCAACGTATGCTCTAGCAGCTTCCTTAGCTTTTATTATTTGTTCGTTCACACCATATTGTGCTGATGCATATGCTTCGGCTGCTTCTTTCCATTCTCCTTTGAATACATGTTTCATTGCAGAAACATAATCCAAAACCTGTTGGCGTAACACATCAAATGTCGCTGACAATTGTGCCGTGCGGACATTAAATTCTGTCATTCCCGAATCTGATGATTTGATTATTTTTACTAACGCTGTGAAAGCTGCAACTATACCTGCTAAAAGTGCAATAAGAGGATTTGCCATGAGGACTTTCATAGCTGAAGCTAAACCGCTTGCTACTTGTCCAGCGAGCCCACCTATTTTACTACCAAAGCCTTGTACTTTATTACTAAGATTTCCAAAGGCTCCACTCATTTTCTTGGTGCCCTTAGCTGTGTTTGCCGCTAATTTTTTCGATGCTTTTGTTGCGTCTTCCGATGCTGATTTGAATCCCTTCGCATTACCATCAATCTCTACGCCTACACTAATGTTCTTTTTTGCCATCCTGTATTGCTTTTATATCTTGTCCTAATTTTTTAATTTCCTCTTGAGTCATTTTTTTACCGATCTCTTTCTTATCCCAAGGAAACTTAAATAGATCAGTTGGCTTTTTTATTCTTTTGGATCCAACGCCACTTACAACAGTATAAAAACAAATAGTTCTAATTCTTTCCCATTCTTCTTGTTCCTTTTCTTCTGATCCTTTGAGTATATACTGTAGCTCAGACTGACTCATTTTATCTAAAAAGTATTCTGGAGTAATTCCCAATGCAACTGCTTTACCAAGTACTAACCCTATACTAAAATCTACTGGAATTTCTTCTTTTTTTTTTCATCATTACTATTTTTATCTAATAGTAATTCAGTAAATTCTATAAAGGATTGAGGATGATCATCTATTCTAGATAGAAAATCTTCATATGATAAATCAAAGAATTCATATGAGTTTTCTGAACCAGCTTTAACTGAACAATAAAACAACTTGATCATGTTCTCTGTTCCAGTTATATCCTGAACCTTTAAACCTGTCATAGTTTCATATTCAATCATTGCTCTAAAAGATAATCTTACAGGATATCTCTTAACCCCAATGTCAATATATTTTGTTTGTAATAATTCTAAATTATCCATGTGTGTGTGTTTATAAATTATGGACCCAGTTTTAAACTGGATCCAATTAGATTATTATTAGAATGATCCTAATGCAAATGTATTTGCTAGTTCAAATGATACTGAAAAAGTAACATTGTCTTGGTCTGGAGCACTAATCTCAGCTGAGGTAATATAAAAGTTACCTGTTGCATATTGATGAGAGTTTTCATACATAACTAATGCTACTGGTTCTCTTTCTACAAGAGCATTCAATAGAAAATTCATTCCAGTTGTACCAGAATAAAATCCCATGCCTTCGCAGCTCATTGAAACATCCATTCTTCCAGATTCTCTAGAAGTGTAAACACCTGATGTCTTATTGCTAGTATCTCTCGCTGACATTGAAATAGAAAGTGAATGAGATGTAGCTTGAGCGATTGTGTTTCCTGATATTGACATTGTAACGTCTCCACCATTGATAATTGTATCTGCCATAATTGTAATTGTTATTATTATTTATTTATTTTTATTATTGTTATCCGTTATTATTAACTCTAACGGTAAAGTTCATTCTTATTAAAAAACAATCAGCATCTAATTGATAAAATTCATCCTGTGAAATCATATAAATCTTTTGTATATCAACTGAGGAATAAATTCCAGATGTTAATTCTAGTGCTGCTCGTACTTGATATGCAATATCCAATGCTTCGGAATATTCTCTAGCATAAGATGTAACTCTAAATTGAACCTCATCTTGTACCCAACCTGTCTTAGTATAAATAGGCGTCACCGAATCAATAGCATAAACTACCGCGGGTAAACCTGTCTCAACTGCCATTACCAATGGATAAATTTTTGTATCAATTAATGCTGTTAACGCTGTGTAACCTGATAAGATTAATAATATTGCTTTACCAATCATTTTATTTCTTTTTATTTATTCTTATTATTGCTCTGTCAATTGCTATATAATATTCTGTCTCAACATTCTTTTCTATTTCAGATTCAGTTCCTTTATATGCTTGTTCAAAAAAATGAGACCCAACCATCTTACCTGTTGCTCCTGTACCAGTTTTAGATCTTCTAAATCTTTCCTGTGTACCATTCTCAACTAGATGTCCATGCCAACCTTTCTTTCCTCTACCTTTCATTGCCCCAACTAAAAGTTTAATTTCCTTTGGTGGTGCTAATGTACCAATTGATTTTCTTAGATTTCCAGTTCTACTTGGTGCATTTGCTTTCGCTCTATTCACCAGTGGCTTTGCTGTTCGTCTAAATGCATCTATAAAGATTTTCCTCTGATCTGTTGTTGATAAATCATTAAAGAAACTTTCTAATTGCATAACTGATATATCTGACATATTATAAATTAATTTTTGTTAAGCTTAATCTAAGTTCTGAATGTCTTCCCAGTTCTTCAATGTACATTACTTCGTACCTCTCATCTGTGTCATCAATCTGAACTCTCATTGTATCTGTTATTCCTGAATAACTCTGGTATCTAATTGTTAGATCCATTGATTTGGTATAAAAGATTTCATCGTTTAACAGAGTTTTGTTTCCACCTGAATATTTTATTTCACCCCTAGTCGATCCTGAATAACAATCGTAAGTATCAACTGATGCTCCGTATTCATCTCTCGTTACTGTTCGTGGATAAAATTTAATTCTATGATATTTATTTCCTGTTGCCATTACTTAATTGTCCAATTTTTATATGGAGCTATTAACCATTCAAAACCCCATGGTATTTTATTTATTGCCACACCAATAATAGCAGGTTCTCTGTTTTGATAAAAATGACCAATCATAAGTAACATACCTTGCTTTAATCTAAGAGGAAAAGTACCTGAAGTATTTGCTTCTTGAATACCTGTTGTCTTTGTATAACCTGTTAAAGTATCACCTGTCAACAGAACCCATGTTAGTCCTGATAAAGATTGTCCTATCTCTTGCTCAATGGCCATCTCGGTCATATCTGTTAGAGATTGAATATATATATCGTCATCGCTAAAATCCACTCTCAAGTGGTCTTTCGCTTCTTGTAATGTAATGAATGTACTCATAGTTTATCTTTTTTATTTTATTATAAGAATGGAAGGGACCGAAGTCCCTTCCATGTTCTCACACACTAAATCATAAACTTTCGTTTACGATGCTTTTATAGCTGCTGGTTTGAAACTAGTAGCATAAGAGTTAAGAGTTCCACCTGAACCAGATGCTCCACGAATACCTTTAGCATCAAAGAAACCATTTACAACAATTCTTACTTGACCAGTTGCTGCAAGAGTATAAGGATCAACTGTGATTTGAGTTCCACCCCAAGAGGCAATTACTAAATCTTTCCAGTTACCAAATACAATACCTGAACCAGTTCCAGCTTCATCAGCTGCATCACTTACGGCATTAGTTACCAAAAGTGGATAACCATTAACCATTCCATTTTCACATAAGAATTCACCACTTGATGTAGACTTGTCAATTCCTTTAAGAATTCCACGACCAGTTGAACTGGTTATGTAAGCCATAGATCCTTCTACATTAGCTGCTTCAACAGAAGTTTCCATTGCAATTATACTTAAATTTGTTGGTACTACAACGGCAGTGTTAGTTACACCACTTGAAAGACTCCAGAAGATTCCTTCAGGTTGTGTTGCTGATAAAGCCTCAATACCTAAAATTGTAGATTCAAGTTTTCTAGCTACAGCAGATTGAATATTATCAAGTAAAAGAGCTTCTGCTCCAACACCGTCTTGTGCTAAGAATTGACGAGATACATCAATAAATGCAGTTAATCTTTTTGGTGCAAAAATCACTTCAGCAAAAGTACCAGCTCCGTCTACAGCTGTTTCAACTTCTGTTTTCCAAAGAACAGTTGTTCCCGCATAGTTAGGTATACTTACGTCACCAACTAAACCAGTTAAATATGTTGCTCCAGCTTGAGAGAAAATAAGTTTATCAACAAGTGGAGGAAGAATTGATTTTTTATCTTCACTAACAATTTCTTCACCATGACTAGTTGTTCCAGCAAGTATATCAGATCTCGTTTCCATTGGTAGAATAATATCACCAGTAATTTCTACACCAGCTTTTCTCATTTCATTTTTACCTAAGATAAACATATCTCTAGTTTCTTCGTCGAAAGGTTTGTTTTCTAATTTTGCGTTGATTGCTTTAATCAATGAAAATTTTGGAGTAACTTTTCTTACTTCAACTTTAGGTACAATTTTACCTGAGAAGTTTTTGAATCCAAGAGTTCTTTCTTGAAGTTCTAAATCTTCTAACTGAGTTAAATTTTCAGATAAACTTTGTTTTTCAATATCATTTAAGCCACGTTTTTCTGCTGATGCAGTTGTAAACATTGCTTCGTTTGCATCTAACAAACTTGTTTTTTTGTCTGTAATTTCTAATTTTGTCATTATCGTTTGTTTTTTATTTGATAATTTTTATGTTGTTGATACAAATATCGTTCATAATTATCCATCTTATGTTCTCGTACTTCAGGTTCGTCAACTACCTTGGTAATAGGTTCTTCTATTACGGGTGTTACTATTACATCCGTTGCGATTGCTTCCATTGATCTAACTAAAACGCTTGTATCGGAATATGCCTCAGAATATACTGGGGACATATCATATATATTTTCGAACTGTGTTATAGTTCTTAAATAACTTCCATCTTTATTTCTTTCTACTTTCTGACCATCTTTTGCTACTGTGAATGCAAATGAAGATGTTTTGATATCACCTCTTTGTATTCCTTCAACTAGTTCTTCACCTAAACTAAATTTTGGTGCATCAAAACTATATCGTACACCTATTTCATCAATAGTTAAAGTCATTGATCCCTGACCTTTATCTGATCGTGCTAGTACCCCACGACTTGTATCGTGATTCATTAGAGCTAATACGTCTGAACGTTCTAGTACCCCATTGATTGCTTCAGGTAATATTATTTCACGAAAACCTCCTAGGTCTTTTGATAAACTATTGAATACGATTCCATATCCACTAACTTCCATTTCTTTTCCTTCAATAGGTTCTGCAAGTCTTACCTCTGCATGTTCTGAACTTATTGACCTAATTTCCTTTTCCATTATCTATAATTTTTTCTTCTTTTTTATCTTCTACCTTAGTTACCTTTGTTACTGGTACTGCAGCTTTCTGCCCTAACTTTGATATTGGCATCATATTAACTTGTACCAATGGTTGATTAGAATTCTCATCTTGAAATGCTGGTAATCCTAATTCAGCTCTTATCTCATTAACAGTATAACCACCTGCTTGGAACATCTTCGACAGATAATTTGCTTTAGTATCCATATTAGCTCTCATCAATTCATCGATGTTAAGATTTAACTTAGTCTTTTCTCTTACGCTAGGCTTAAATAATTTCCTATTAAATTCATTTTCAATTTTAGTATCTAATGGAGAAATAGTATCAGTTAAAAATCCTAATTGAAATGCCTCAACATTACTATATGTTTGATTGGCAGAATCAAATAATTTAGAAGGACTAACTCCAAAGAATCTTGCTATCTCAACTACATTAAATTGTCTTGTTTGTAATAACTGCGAATCTTCAGGACTCATTGTTAATTGCTTAAAGTCTAAACCTTTTTCCATAACAGCAATACCACCAGGTGAACCTGAATCAGTATTGAACGCTAGTGACCATGATGCTTTAATTTTTTCAGCCTTATCCGGAGTAAGCTTTCCTTCAACACTTATAATACCACCTGCATTCATTCCAGATGAATAAAATCCAGCCGCAGTTAATTCAGCTGACTGAGACAATCCCATTGATGAAGCTGCATGTGTTAATGTTGATACTCCTATATAACCATTATAAGTATAATTCAAAATATGAATCATATCTTCTCCAGCTATTTTTCTTACACCATCACTATTTGACACTTCATAATAAACGGAATCATCATCTTGAATAAACATTTTAATTCCATCATTAACCAATTCTAATTTTACTGGATCACCTCTTAAATCTCGATCTATAATTGCAAAAGCATTACCTTGTAGTAATATTTTTGAAACCATTGTTTTCATAAAAGAAAATTTAGACATTCCCGGATTGGGTTCTAAATTTAATAATAAATTTGATTTATGAAATTTAGATTGAGTAAATCCTTTTATTTCATTCCATTCATATATATCCCAAGGTTGTGATGCGACAGCATCCGATATAACATCAACCGCTCTATATACGGCAGACAGTTGCATTGCTGCTTTTGCTGATATAGGATCGGTAGTATAACTTCCGTATGGAAGACCAACGGCTGTCGTTGGGAGATAGTTTAAATCTCTTTCCTCTGTTTCCTTATCGGGCTTGGCCCCGAACATTCGCTTGAATATATTATTGCCCATTATTTTAAGTTATATTTCTTTTTAAATTTAGATGCTTCTTTAGCTCGTCTGTTTTTTAAAAACTTTCTTCGTGCAGGACTTGGACCAGTTGGTTGTTCTTTTTTTGGATGTTCTACTTTAAGTTTTGTTTCTTCAACCTCAGTTTTTACCACAGGTTTTTTGGTTACTCTTTTTTTGATTGTTTTCTTGATTGCCATATTAAAATATATTTGTACCTTTATAGTCATCTTGATAATCCATGTATGCTCCAAGAGCAGAAATCATAGAGATGACTGAATCGATCTTCTTTCTTTCAGCTGACTTAACTGGTTTAACATTTCCATTCCAGTCCATTTTTATTTCTACGTTGCGAAGACAGTACCTTGTAACAGGACTATCATCAATAAATATCTTACCACTTAAAATTAAGCGCTCAAATTCTTTAGTATAGTTATTAAAGTTAGCTATTGATTGTGAGAAAGGCACCATGTTAAGCCCTTCATCAGTAGCTGTAATAGCAAATTGATTTGCATTCCACTTATCGTAATATATTGAAAAAATTTCGTTTAATGAATGCATCATAAGAATATCTTTTAATATAAAAGAATAATCCGTAACGTTCCCATTAGTAGTTTTTAAATACTTTGAATATACCCATTCTTTATAAAGCTCTTTATCAAAGTGTTTATCTGACCGCAATGTGTCCATTGGTATATAAGTATCTGTCTTAAAATAATAAGTATCACCTGATACATATAAATAACTCACCGCCGTTAAATCAACATTCGACGCCAAATCAACTCCAACAAATGTTGGCTCAGACTGATTCTCGAAAAACTCATATGATATTGGTAATTGTGATGCTAATACATAATCATCTGGAATCCATGTTGAGGATGAATCACACCAAACATTAAGGTTCTTTGTTTTTACACCAGTTTCATCAGCTGGACTATTTTTTGCTTGTAGAACTTCTCGTGCGAGAAAATCCTCATTAACAGTAACGCCTAGGTTAGGATTAGACTTTTTCCATACCTTTGGATCGGCCCAATCATCTTCCTCATCAATTGAATATATTATTGAGAAGAATGTTTCATCTGTTTTTATTCCTTGTATAATTTCTGTTGCTACCGTTCTCAAATCATAACAGGGTAATGTTTTGTCGAATCCAGCGGTTGTTATAGTTAACAACATTGGTTCGGCTCGCATTCCCTGAGATGACCGAATAACATCCCGGACTCTTGCATCTGGCGCTGAGTGATATTCATCGATAACACCACAGGAGCAGTTGTATCCATCGAGTCTAGATGAGTCGGATGCTAATACCTTTATAAAAGAATTAGTCTCTTCAATATATATATCTTTAAATCTTGTCTTGTATACTTTGTTATCTGGATCCAATCCATGCACAAATCCATAACTCATTTGGAAATCTATCTTCGCTTGTTCTAAACTATTTGCTGTAAGCAAACACTCAGCACCTGCTTCATCATCTGCAGCTAAATGATATAATACCAAAGCACAAACCAAAGCGGTCTTACCGTTCTTCCTAGCTATCTCCAGATAGACATTCTGAAATCTACGCTTATTTCCTTTTCTAAAATAAAAACCATATATGTTTGCTACGACAAATACTTGCCAAGGCTCTAATATAAAATTCTTACCAGCATGCCGGCCCATAAAATGTTTAAGGGTGGCAATATAATTGATAACCTGTTCTACTTTGTTTTTTTTGAATATGAAAATTTTATTCTTACGATCGCGCTCATATCGAGCAATTGCATTCTTAAGATGAATACCTGAAGGTATCTTTCCAGACTTGACGTTCTTAATGTAAGTTGTTATTGTCCTGGAAAAACTAGGCTTGCGTGTGTGTTTTATTTTTTCCAATTATCTTAATTCTATTTCTCCTGGCTTTGGTATTTTTTTTCTTTTAAAACATTTATCTAAAATTACTTTAACTAAATATCCAACCGTAGCCCCTATTATTGCTAATATAATTGTGCCAATTATTGCTGTTGTTGATGGTAATGTGATTGCTTGTGTGCTAACTGCACCTATGCTACCACCTAATACTGGTAAAGAATCAGTACTACATATGCGTTCAATTAATGTTCTTATCATTGATGAGGAAATTTATTTCATTTATTATAGTTGATAGCTTTATATTAATTTCCATAAAGTTATCGTCTGGCTTTGATAATAAATATTTAACTTCCTTTACCTTTACCAATATTTCTTCTAAATCTTTTCTATCCATTTTAACTTTTGATGTTTTTTATTTTTATAATTATACCTTATTTCTTTCTAATTGAATACTTTAAGGTTAATACCATTTTAAACAATCAGTGTTTTTTTTATTTTTAAATAGAAAAGGAAGCCTGGATAAAACAAAAACTAATATAGGTAAAATGGCTTAAACCTGTTGAAAATACAAAATCCAGACTTCCTTTATATATAAATATATAGTTTTTTCTCAAAAGACTTATTTATTGAAAAAAAATGCATAATTTCTCATAATTGATAATTTTATATAGGACCTATATAATACTAGCGTTGATGTGCTCTCCAATCGTTCCTGATAAGACATAAGATATGTCGAGGAACGAGTTGGCAATAACTAGAATAAAATAACTAGAAGATATCATATCAATGTTGATATTTGTTCTAGATGTTCTATTCTGGATGTTTTATTCTAGTTACTTTATTCTGGTTACTTTTTTCTAGTACTTTTTTTTTAATTTTTTTGATACTGGATGTTTTATTCTAGTTACTAAGATACTATATGTTTGATCTCCGATGGTGCTAGGTAAAATAAGAAAAAAGGGGCCAAAAAAGAATAATTTTGTTCTGAAAGTAGAATTTATCTGATCCAACATACTTGTAATATGAAGTTTGGTCCTGCCAATCGGACTGAATTCAGCGTGTGATATAGTAGAAATATATATAATTTCCATATATAAGTATCTAGTTAATTTGAAAAAACACCTTAAATTTATATGTTATACAACATGTTTTTATATGATATATGTCATGTTTTTCATTTATATGTTTTATAACATGTTTTTATATGATATATGTCATGTTTTTATATGATATAAATCATATCTTTTTATGTTGTATAACATGTTCTTTTATTATGTTTTGATGAAATCCCTTGTATTTATTAGTATACAATAAAGTTATCAATTAAAAAAACTAAAAAAATGAGCAAGATTAAATTTGTAAAATACCTTTATCGAGGTGAAAATGTAACAGTTATCAAAATATATGATAGTTTAAAGTACCCAACGAAGACTCAAATAAATATAATGTCCGATAGTGATTTACTAGAAAATTATAAAGCATTTGACTTTATTCCAATGATAGATGGTGAAAGAGTTATGTTGGTTGAGAGAGAAAATGGAGAAGAAACAATAGTTTCAATAAAAAAAGGAATAAAAAAAGTGGAATATAATTTCACATTAGAGTCAGTTGAAATTAATTAAAGCTATGGAAAAAGAAGAATGGAAAAAAATAGATGGCCTTGAGGGGCAATATATGGTTTCGTCCTATGGACGAATATGGTCTGTTAGATATAATAGAGAAGTTAGAAGTTATAATAATCAAAAGAATGATATGGGTTATTTAAGAATAAAGCTAAAAGGACAAGGATATTTTATCCATCGACTAGTTGCCTCAGCATTCCTTACTAACAACAAAAAATTACCATGTGTTAATCATAAAGATACTATCAAAATAAATAATAATGTTAGTAATCTTGAATGGGTAACCTCAAGTGAAAATGCTATTCATGCATATTTACATGGTTTAATGCCAGATAATAGTGGAGAAAATAATGGTCGGGCAATATTATGTGAAGAAGAAGTATTAACAATTAGAGGTCTAGAAAATATATACTTAAGAAAAGAACTTAGTGAAATGTTTGGAGTGTCTATATCTACTGTTTATAAAATTCAACAACATAAACGCTGGAAATGTATATGAAAAGAGATGTTGAATCAGTAATTGAAATGTTAAATGGATTAGTTCCAGCTGATATTGATTTTAGAATATCTTCTAGCTTAGAATATTCTGAGGAAACTACCAATAAACTACATCAAATTGGTATAGGATTTAACTCTGATCTTGAGGATTATATCAATGAAAATATCCAGTTGGCAAACTAAAACATGTTATATAACATATAAAAACATGTTGTATAACATGTTTTTTTTATTGGATATTAAAAAATTATTACTATCTTTGTAGATATAAATAAACTAAAACAAAAAATTATGAAAAAATTAGCTTGTATTATTGTGTTATTATTAATTGCTGTAGTTGGTAATGCTCAATATAATATGAAACCATCTCTTTATAAAAAAAATTCAAATCATATAGATTATTTCAAGAATTATGAAGGTGAACATATTTATTATTCTGATTGTACAATATTATGTACTGGAATTGTAGGAACATTTGTTGCTGTTGAATGTAGTTCTAATTCTAATAAAGGAACAAATGCTGTTATTGGTATTACTACTACTTTATCAACTTATGCAATAAATAGAACTATACGATTTATAAAAACAAAGAAGAAAAGAAGATATAAAAGAAATTTTAGATGTGCTTTTTAATCCAGCCACGAAGTTGATTGTGACGCTTATGATGACAAGAAGAACATAAATGTACCAGGTTATCTATATCAAATGCTAGTCTTTCTTTTTCTTCTTGATTCTTACCAGTTTCCCATGGAATTATATGATGAACTTCATCTCCTAGCTTAGTTATTCCTAAAACCTCACAATCATAACAAAGAGGTGTTTCTTTTCGAATATAGTTCCTCAACCTTATCCAACGTTTATCTTGATATATAGCTTGCTGGATGTCTTTATTTCGAGTCCTAGGTCTACTTTTCTTTTTGATTAGATTTATTCTTGGCATAACCATTTTTATATTTTATTCCAATTCTCCACGAATTCTTATTATTTTTTATACAACCCTTAAATAATTTTTTGTTCCAATTTCCATTTGATTGTTTCAACCCTTTCTTATACCAAATTTTACCATTCTTCTTCCAACCACAAATTATTAATATCTCAGCAATAGCAGCCTTTTGTTCCTTTGAACTATATTCATATTTAGAAGTTGGTAATCGATTATCAAATTTAGGTTTTATCTTATTATATATGGTTCTACCATATTCACGACTACAATCTTTACACCAACTTGCAAACCTTCCAGTTTTCAATTCATAAAAATTTTCTTTAAGATTTAAATCTCTTAAACATTTTGAACATATTTTGTGATCTTTCATATTATATAAATATAAGACAATACTTGAAAAGCCAATTTTTATTAGTGCTAGTTGAGATATATGTTAAAAAGTGCTAAAGTAGGGTAACCAATGGTTTAAACCATTAGCGCTTTTTATTTTCGCGCCCCCCTACCTATCTTATTTATTACCCTCCTGGCGTCGGGTCTAACTACCTTATTATATGAACCTTACATCAACCTATACCTTGATCTATATGATTGGGGTCCACTGACCGAAACCCCGGCCAGGGGTGAGGTAATATCTAAATAATTTAGATTAGATTTTGCTAAAGTAGGGTAACCAATGGTTATTGATTTGTCGTAGAACTTGAGTTCTTTATACGTTCATATGTACGAACGCCCATGAGGACCCCAATAAATATGAGTAATTCATAGTATGTTTTATCCGTAAATATGGCTAGGTATGTTACTAATAGTGAGAAGAAATAGGCCATAACCTTCTTCGAACTGAAATTATATAGTTTATTTATGTCTATCATATACTATTCTCTTATATCCTCTCATACACATAAGTATACCCATATATACTATTAATAGGTAATAATCTGTAAAGAAAATTAGTGATAAAAAGACTACAATTATAATGTAGTCCATTACTATCATCAGTTGGTATTCATTGTTCTTGTTTTTCATAGTGTGTGTTTATATATAAATATAAGACAATACTTGAAAAGACAATTATTCTTTAGGATTTAAAGGATTAACTTTACCTTCTAGTATCTCATATATTTGACCTACCATTAAAGTGTTATAAACCTTACGAGATTTCTGTTGTAATTTGGACACATCTTCAACCTCTAGATCAACTTCGTCATTAGCGTTTTGGAGTTTAACAGCTAACTTAAAATTAGATAGTTTATCTTCTTCTTCATTTACATCTGTTAATGTTATATTGACTAAAGCGTCTTTTAATATAATGACGTTATTGTTTTCATCTTTTAAGGCCTGACCTTGAATGTTAAATAAT
>Ga0307928_10001403_pt1 | contig 18220 bp, 29 predicted proteins | sample AceLakmetagen232_FD_201815 | JGI IMG/M metagenome (GOLD analysis project Ga0307928, IMG submission 201815) | Saline water microbial communities from Ace Lake, Antarctica - #232 | ecosystem: Environmental > Aquatic > Non-marine Saline and Alkaline > Saline | place: Antarctica: Ace Lake... | reverse complement strand
TAGAGTATTTGATACAGTAGAAAAGAAGTATTGTCCTAACGGCTTTTATCTTAGAGGTGATGGTGTTTTGCTTGAGAATGTTGGAGGAGCTTTTACATCTTTAACCCCAGCCGACCCAAAACGCTACCTTGTAGAGGAAGGAACAACCGTCGAAGGTTTAAAACTATCAGCAGGTGATATTATAAGCGTTAACGGGAAACATGAAAAGATTGTAGGCTTCGATGAGTATGGATTGTATGTTGAAAACGTTTCTGATGTTAAAAATAGAAAATGGATGTGTACAAAACAGAGACCAGATGCAGGATGGTGGAGCGATTTTAAAAGGGATATAAAAGTAGTCGGAACTATCCACGACAAAGTAATATAAGGAGATTATAGAATGAAACTAACTAAACTAGGTTGGATATGGCTGTGCATAACGGGTATTGGGGTTTGTTTGTATATTCTAAAGTTAATGGAGGCGTGAGATGTTGTGCATAGTCGTTGGCAGGAAAAACCCACGACACCCAGACCGCCCGCACCACCACCACAAAGACCAACAGGGAGAAAAGTCTAAATGTTCATATTAATATTTTATATGTTGATGACACTTACATTGAATGACTGGCAACAGTTCATGCTTCAGGATGTCAAGGATTATTTTGATAAGACGGAGTATAAAAAGGTATCGGTAACGATCGATGCACTGGGTGTTCTGGAGACAGGGTGGTATAAGTCAGAGATGCACGATGAGTTTAAGAATGCATTCTCTATGAAGGAGATCAATGTTAAGAAACAGCATCCGTTATGTAAAACAAGACCTATTTACTGTATGAAGCAGTATAAAACATATAAGGAAGGGTACAAGGACCTTCTCGCTTATTTTATAATTGTACCCCAGAAGACCCCTATCCTCGTGGTAGGGGCTGAATGGGTCCTAGAACTAATGCTTTTTCTGATTTTCAATGTATTTTCTTATCGTGTCTTCATTAACTTGACCTACACTTCCGTAGTAAGTTCCTCTTGACCACAACCCACTCCCCCAGAATTTAGTTCGTTTAAGATTAGGGAAAAGAGTAAAGAGCTGGATGGCTGTGATGCTCTTAATTGTTTTAGCTACTTCAGCTGGAGCTGTCCCGGGCTCGATCTGCACAAACAGATGTACATGATCAGGCATAATTTCTATGGCTTGTATAGTCCACCCGTAATGTACACAAATGTCTGCGATTATTCTTTTTAGCTCCACCTCTACAATTTCTGTTAACACCTGGTGTCTGTACTTAGGGCAGAACACTATGTGGACCCCCAGCTGGTGAGTGCAGTGTGAAGAACTTATTAATTTCATAGATACCTCCTTTTTAACTTGACAAACAGCTACTCCTAGTATATTATAAAGATAACAGTAAGTCAAGAGGTGACTTGTGAGAAGAACAATACGTTTGAAAATACAACCTGCAAGGCCGGATGACTTACTTAATCTTATGACCCAGTATAGCTCCCTCTATTCCGCTCATGTTGAATGGGCTCTTCTAAACAAGACATATTCTAAGCAAAAGGCTCATGAAGGGTTGTACGGAGAATTAAGAAAAGCTTACCCTGAAGTACCCTCAGCTATGATCCAGGCTGCTAGAGACAACGCTATGGAATCCGTTAAAGCAACAAAATTTAAACGTACCCCCACACCTGGAAAACGACTTACTCTTCGCTACGATAAGCGAACCTGTACTCTCAGAGGAACGCAGCTTACGTTCTCATCTATCGGAAAACGACAGAAAACTATCCTGCAGATACCAAATTACTTTAAAGAGTTTTTTGATAACTGGAAATTTACAGGCTGCCAATTATCTTATTATGGTAGAATATTCTGGATTTGTCTGAACTATGAAAAAACTTCTCCGGAAAAGAAAGAAGGGGGATACCTAGGGATCGACAGAGGTATTATAAATATCGTAGCTACATCAAAGGGGGATAAGTTTTCAGGTAAAAAGGTGAGAGGGCACAGAAGACGATCCCTATACAACAGAAAGATATGCCAGGCAAAAGGCACTCGTTCAGCAAAAAGACGACTTAAAAAGATGTCGGGCGGCGAGAAGCGGTTCAGCAAGGATGTCAATCACGTTGTGTCTAAATGGATCTGTTCTATGCCGGAAACCGTCTTAGTCCTGGAGGATCTGAAGCGAAATAAGAGTAGGAAAGGCAGGCATCTGAATAAAAGAATTTCAGATTGGAGTTTTTACCAACTCGAACAGTTCCTTAAATACAAAGCCGAGGCATGCGGGAAAAATATAGTATATGTCGATGCCAGGTACACCTCCCAAAAATGTAGTTGTTGCGGTACCATAGATAAAAGTAGTAGAAATGGTGGTAGGTATGTTTGTACTCGCTGCGGTTATTCAGGCCACAGTGATGTCAACGCAGCTTTAAACATCCGAGCCAACCATTTCCTTTCCACCCAAGCAGGTGGAACAGGGTGCAGTCAATCACCCGTATGTTCTCCTACTCCGTAGGATCGAACAAGCCTACAGCCTTGTGCTGGAGGTAGTTGACAAGGAATAAATACCCTACCGATAAGAAGGGTTTCCTGGATAGGATGAACGGTATCGGTGGTAAGAAATATGCAAAGGATAAGAACCACGTTAAGCATATAAAAGATATTGAGTGGACGATCAGAACAAAGTCATGGGTATTTATTCAGAAAGCTTATCTTGTGATACAATTAAAAACTCTGAATATTTTAAGAAGTTGGATAAGATATTTGATCGGGTTATTGCCCCATTTAATATTAGTACAGATAAAAGATGGAAAAGAGCGGTATTTCCTCTTGTGAAGATAGTTGAGTGGATCCCTAGGAGTATAACAGTTATTGTAGTGCCGGTACCATTAAGGTTAAGTATGTCAGTAAGACGATATATAACATTTGTTAAGGGAGAAGATAATGAAAGTAGTTTATTTTGATTTTGATGAAGCATTAGAGGTTCTTAAGGAAGGTAGAGCGGTAGCAAGAGAGACCTGGCTTAGTAAAGGTATGTGGTTAAAGATGATCGAGGGTAAGGGTTGGGGTTTGAATCCATTCCCATACATTGAGAATGATACTCCTGGGGAGTTACTTTCGTTCATAGGTATTAGAACGTCAGACAATAAGTTTGTACCATGGTTAGCTTCACATACAGATATGCTGGGGGATGACTGGTATGAAATAGAGCCTAGACCGGAAGAAAAGGAAGGTTTTTATGATCGTAGTGATAGACCTAACTCTTTTGGTACGGCTATAAAGACTCTGAAGCGAGGCGGAGTAGTAGCTAGAAGATGTTGGGATAGCAGTAGTAGATTCCTAACGCTGGTACAGGGATATCCGGTTAATAAACATCTACAGGCGGCACATCCGAATGCTATGGTGTCAGGTAGTACTTGTATGAACTCCGGGCAGATGAGGTCACATATTTTAATGTGTATAGATGGAGCTAGTAAATACTGGGGCGAGGGGTATTCCGACTACATACCATGGTCAATGTCACAGGAAGATCTACTCGTTGAAGATTGGTATGAAGTTGATTTAGTGGTTAATAAGGTTATCCAAGCTACAGAAGAGTGCAATGAGAGCGTAGTGCTTAAGGCAGTGAAGAATTATCCTATGTCTGCAGCACCTGAGAGGACTGATATTGTTATGGATGAGTGTAGTGCTACATCTGACGCACGTGCTGACGAGGCAGTTATGGAGGATCTTAAATCTATAGTATCTGAATGGCTTTACCGTAGGATAGAGGCTTTTATGGAGACTGATCTTGTGGCTTATAAGTATTCTATACATGAAAATGATCCTGAAGGTGAACTGGGTGCAACGGGGCATATAGGGGGCACTGCTGAACATGTTATATTCTGGGTTAAGCAGGGTGCCGGTCATTCCAGAGGAGATCATCAGGTAACTTATAATATTCTTATACAGGAAAAACCAGTGAAGAAGTATTTCAGATTTCATTTTTAGGGAGTAAAGCAATGTCAGAAGAAAAGAAAAAAACGTATGTGACATTTGGACAGGGACATACTCATCGTGTTAACGGAATAACTTTTGATGCGGATTGTGTTGCCGTAATAGAATCTGCAGATTATGCATCAGGAAGAGAAAGAGCAGTTGAACTCTTCGGACCAAAATTTTGTACTTCCTATTTTGATGAGGAGTTCGAGCACGATAAAATGCTGTCGTATTTTCCACGGGGATTGGTGCCGGTTAAATAATAAGGGGGATCCCAAGGGGACCACTTCGTATTTAACGTTGTACGGTGATATTATAATAGATGAGAAAGAACAACAATTAAGGAGAGTGAAATGAATGGTATTTATGATGCAGGTGGGAAGTACGAATACTTTACGTTGGAACAGAAAGCCAATGCAAAGTTTGTGGGTAAAACAATTCAGGGTGATATAGAGGTCTGGTACTGTCCACAAACGGATGCGGATGTTAAGAAGTCCCTAGAGGAGACAGGCTCGGTGTCGCCATACGTATTGTTAGATCATGATAGTAATGTACTGAGATGGATCACCGAGGATGAATTTGGGCAGTATATTGCGGCAGATTATGACGATTTCAGAGTCGTAACAATTACTGATAAAAAATTCATAGAAAAGATCGTTTCTGAATGTACTAATGAGGATTGGGAGAATATGATAGAGGAATTGAAAGCAAATGAGGCTACTGTGGACGTTAATGTTAATGAGGATATTCCTTTGCATAGAGAGTATGGTGTGCATACTAAGATGATCCACCTGTTACAGAGTCCGTTATGGGTAGCTACCGAGCTTGTGACCGGGGATGATGACAGAGGTAGACCCGGGGTGACAGGTAATCTCCGGAAGTACAATAAAAAGTCCTATGACAAAGAAAATCGAGTACTCCACCTGGAACTGGCAACGGAGCCGAGGACTGCACAGGTAAAGATCGATCTACACACAGGGCATCATAACTTTATTAAAGGAATTGAATGTGCTCCTATTGATAGTGAAGTAGTTAAGCTTGAGCTGCCGATAGATAATATAACAGTGTTTAGGTCGGAATTACCTGAGATGGCCGCTTTAGTATATGGCAGACTGTGCAGAGGTTTAGCTATTATACCTGCATCAGGGTACGGGGCTCTTACTGTATCTAGGAAAGTCAGGGCATCTTCACCGGAATTTTACTATTTAGATGGGGACCGTGGGATACCTTCGGTACCTGAGGAAGAATTCTGGAAACCTGAGTACAAGAACTTCATACTGTAGTAACATTAAAAAATTCGATATATCATCAAAAAACTACCTTAAAAATATTGACTTATAATATAATTGATATAATCTGTAACAGACACGTGTTGGATGTTTACAACATAGGATTAAAATAGGAGCTTTCACCATGAATAACAATGAAGGAATAAAGAAGATAGCGGAGTTACTGGAGATCAATCCGGGTTTACCTGTAAAATTCTTCGTTGATGGAGAGACTGTCCTGGATCCCTCGGAATATCAATATACGGAGCAGCAGATAGTCAATGTTGAAGTTACTGTCTGGTGGCAGGATGAAAGTATGGAAGGTCTTATACTGACCGATGCTTCTAAGATCAAGGATAGGCTCTGGGATATGAGTTATTCTTGTCCTGATATAGATACTGACAATGAGGAGGAGCGGGAGCGGTACAGTGTTCGTAGATGGAATAATGAGGTTATGGAAGTTATATTAGTAAAGCTGAGTGCTTAAGGTAGAGGGAGAATATAATGAGTAAAAGAGCAAGGTTATACAAATTTACAGTTGATGATTCCAACGTGTATGTGGCAGCTGACTCTTTGGATGCAGCTGTTATCCTGTTAAAGGAAGGAGTTGATTGTGGTGAGGATGGAATAGATGTTGAGTGGTTAGCGGAAGAGACTACCGGGGATAGATGGTTTCAGACGGTACCACCTCTTCTCATTAGCAGCAGTGTAAGGGCTAAAAAATGCACTTGCTCAGGTAATGTTACTAGAAAAAAGTGATAGGCTTATAAAGTTAATTAATTAATAGGAGACGCGAATGAAGACAGTTAAAGCTAGGGTTGAGTTACTCGAACCGATAGATCGTATGAGAACACTGAAGATACTTGAAAGAATAGGTAGGGTGGCGTATAAGAGTGAAGATAAGATCACAGATCAGTCAGCCGCTTCTTTTATAGGTATGATCGTTAAGAGAGGACACTTCTCTGTTCTGGAACATATATCCGTTACAGTACACGTAATTTGCGACAGGGGGGTATCCCACGAATGGGTGAGACATCGTTTGGCGGCATACACTCAGGAGAGTACTCGTTACTGTAACTATGCTAAGGATAAACATGATGGTCAGATAACTTTTATTGAGCCGGAGTTCATGTGGAACGGACAACCTGGTGTTGAGGCTGGTAGCGTAGGACAAAAAGAAGATCTTTGGGTGAGGACAGTAAGTGAGATAGAAGACAACTATCTATCCCTTATCGCACTGGGAGCAACACCGCAAGCTGCAAGAAGTATACTTCCCAATTCTCTAAAGACAGAGTTCTACGCTACGATGAATCTCAGATCATGGTTACATTTCTTTGAATTGAGAACAGCTCCGGGAGCACACCCCCAGATGAGAGAGGTAGCAATACCGTTACAGAAGAAATTTCAAGAGGTACTTCCTGAGATTTTTGGGGAGGTTGTTGATGTGTGAACAAGGAACTGGAGACCCTAAGAAACTTAAAGAGGATGAGGTTCATACAGATTTACAGCTTACAGACATGGAACAAAAGATCCTGGATAAATCAGCTGCATTATGGAATATGATCATTAAACTTCCTTACGAGCATCCTCAGGATAATTTGGAGTTCAGTAGAGATATCCATAATATTCAGTATAGAGTTATGTCAAGACCGATGAGGAGACAACGGAATGTTTGAAGGAGAATAGTTATGGCAGGACCAAAACCGAAGTATAAGTATCCACAAGTAATGATAGATAAAATTAGGGTATTGTTTGAAGAAGAAGGCAAGTCTGTAGAAGAGATCAAGAAAGTGATTAAAGTTAGAGTTAAGTATATATATTCCATGATAGGTGAGAATGGTATGCGTAGTAAACATGCTGAAGATCTCCAAAAGGATCCTGAGGAGAGGAAGGAGAAGATTAGAAAAGCGTTAGCAACAGAAACACCAGTACAGGTGGCTATTCGTTTTGGGTTACACCCAAGGTATGTGTCTCAGTTAGTGAAAAATAACTGGGAGTATTCAGATGCCTATAACGCTGCTATTAAGAATAGAGATAAAAAACTATATTCTAAAATATATTACTTACATAAAAAGGGGTTGTGTAAGGACGTTATCAGTAAGAAGTTAGGTATTACATACGTAATATTGAATAAATTAGCTGGAAATTTGGATTTTAGTGATAATACAGAAAGGGCTAGGTCAGAATCAAAAGAACGAAAGAGTATTAGAAAGGATAAGATAGTAGAGGAGTATAAGACAGGGTTAGTTAATATGAGTGATTTAGCTAAAAAGTATGGGTGTGTTGTATCAACAGTTAGTTACATTATAAAAGCTGCAGGGTTGTGCACAATTCATATCCTAGGTAAGAACGGTGTGAGCCTAGAGACTTATGCTAAGACACAGCATTTACATGACAAAGGATGGCCTGACTCTAAAATAGCAGAATTTTTAAGAGAGAAAGAATCAGCTATCTATAACAGGCTGAGGTATTTAGAGAAGCGGAGAGAGCAGATAAGGCAGGGGGTTAAAACAAATATACTCCCTAGTATGGATGTGGGAGTATTTGAAGAGATACTTAAGATGATCAAAGAAGGAGTTAGTGGAGTGGAGATAGGGAGACGCACCGGGTATACTAGAGCACACATCTGTTCCATTAAAAAAGGAAGAGTGACGCATCCGGATGTTATTCAGTAAATACGGAGAATATAATGAGTAAAAGACCAATGAGGAGACAACGGAATGTTTGAGAACATGCTGACCTTGAAGCAGGAAAATATTAAGTGTAGGATTGAAGAAGTTCTACATCGTGTAGAGGGGGCATTAAAGGGTTCCTTAGTTATAGGATTTACATTGATACTTAGAAATCACGGTCCGTATGCGTTTACAGAATCTGAGAAAATGTTAGAAAAGATATACTACGACGAGGAGGTAGATCATCATGATTTTAATGTGGTATGTCTTAAAATAATACAGAACCAGAAGATGGGTATTGAACTTCCAATTAGAAGAAATAAAGACAAGATCTATTGTAGTATTAACCCAGGAAGTTACCCTTATCCTTGGTTGGAGAAGTATGGTAACAAAAATCTTTTTGAAGAAGAGTATTTGATGGAGCCTGTGCAGATAAATCCTGAGGATATCGATTGTAATGGTTGCTTTGACTTAAATATTTCAGAGGAAAAACAAGAGGAACTACACAGGGCTATCTCCATGACACAGCGGTCTAAATATCCAAGTACTGAATATAGATGTCTACGCTATAATATTAGACTGTTCCATAATTCAAGCGGCAAAAAACATTCAAGTAGAATAAGACCTTGCGATGAATGTATAGAACAACTTAGGAAGGAAGGCGTTTTTAAAAAAGGGGGAGAAGTAGTATGAAGGGCAGTCGAGTAACCGGATATGTGAAGAGACTTAAAGAGAATGAGGTATTTGTATTTGGAAGCAATCTGTCAGGCAGACATGGTAATGGGGCTGCGAAGACAGCTCTGAAGTGGGGGGCAGTGTTAGGACAAGGGGAAGGCATTGCCGGTCAGACGTGGGCGTTGCCTACTAAAGCAAAAGACTTCCGGAGAACACTGTCACTGAAAGAGATCAGGCAACATGTAAACAGATTCCTGACATACGCTGTTGGTAACCCTGATACGGTGTTTCATGTAACTGAGATAGGATGTGGCCTTGCAGGTTTAAAACCCGAGGAGATAGCGCCTATGTTCGTAGGAGCTATGGAATTAGAGAATGTAAAGCTCCCTAAAAGATTTTGGAGCATACTTGAGACTGAAGATTGATCATAGATAACAGGTGTAAAAGGATAATGATAGAGGCTAGAAGCAGAAAGACAAATGATATGTACACACAGTTCATAGGTACGCTCACTGATGTAAGAAAAGTATTAGGCGTGTCTCAGGCACAGTTAGCAGAGGAAGCAGGGGTTGCTCAACCGGTGGTATCAAGGATGGAAAAGGAAAAGTCAATTAAGTTAGATACATTCTTCAGAATAGCCGCGGCATTGGAACGTTTAGCCTTGGAACATAACAATGCAAGATTACTGTTTAAATTAGAGTATGATGGTCTTGATCGTATTAATAAAATTAATTAAAATGAGTAGTTATAGTAGGTTTGAGATACAGTGCTTAAAAATAGTTAAAAGTTTAGGAGGTAGCTATGCGTGACCAGAAGGCGTTTGATGATTATATCGTTATGAAGGTAAAGGACGGAGGGCCTATGCCGGAGTCAAGGATGAGAGGATCCAGGCAGTGGGTTAAGAAAATATTGTGCATGACCAATGACGATATTATGGCAGAGAACCAGAAAATAGTTCTCCGGACAAGTGGGTTGTCAGTGAGGGAGCGAAAATTCTGTGCTCAGATGGCTTTATTCATAGTAGATTATAATTTGAAGAACGGGAGAATTAAAAAATGAATTTGACACGAAACATTAATATGGCCATAGTGGGGAGTAGGAAGTTCACTGATTATGGACGTATGAAAGATACATTTATAAAATTTGTAAGGGATAAGTGTTGGGATAGTATGAAGATTACCGTAATATCAGGAGGAGCTAAAGGAGCTGATACTCTTGCAGAGCGATTGGCTGATGATCTTAAGCTTGATAAGAATATAATGATGGCTGATTGGAATAACATGAATGTTCCGGGGGTAAGGGTAAAGACTAATCAGTGGGGAAAGGAGTACAATGCTAACGCAGGGCATAATAGGAACAAGAAGATGGCTGAGGCCGCGGATGTTGTCGTAGCCTTCTGGGATGGCACATCTCCGGGAACCAAGAGTATGATCAAAATTTCTGAGAAATTAGGAAAGATAGTTCAGGTGGAGAAGATATGAGAGAATTAAAAGAGATATATGCGGATCTAAAGAGGTATCGGGATATAGTTGAATTTGATCTTCATTTTTTTAAGGATTTAGATGTTGAATTCATTAAATGGCATATTGATCGGTTTAGTAGAGTGACTTCAGAACTTAGTATTCCGGGTAAGAGGAATAAGTTGACGATAAAAGGTAAGGAAGTGTCCTTGGGGTATAATCGTCTTATAATAGGGGGGCATGGTCCGTACATTGAACTATCTAAGAAACAACTGCTGTTCGAACCTGTTGTTGAGAAAGGACAGGAGTGGAGAACTGAACCTAAGTATAAACAATGCAAGTACGAGTGGCTCACTCATCCTGATGTTGAGATCAAGATATATAAGCAGAAGAATAAGGTCAGGTACGCTGACTATTTACCGGATATGTTCTATGTTGATGCGCTGTTATTTGATGGCGTTGGTATATCAACTCCGATGGATGATATGGAGGTTGTAGGTGCAAGTGCTTCCGATTTACTTTGATAGTAACCAGGCTGATTTTCTGAATTACAGGTTTGCAGTAGTATCCACTGAGGGTGAACTGCTACTGAATAATTGTATTCGCAGATATGAAAGATTCATGGAGGAGCAGGCTTCATTTTTTTTAGATTTTTTTAAAACTATAGCGATATATGTTATTGAAACATATCCTCATCTTGTTATCACAGAGGAAGAATTCAAGGATACTAAAGGAGTTTCAGGCGTAGGGCTTTTATTTGAGAGACGAAACACTGTAAATATCCAAGGAACTCCTAGTGTCGTGATAGGGGCAGTAAATATAAAAACTGAAAAGGATAAGGAATTTATAAGGGGTATGCGAATTCGATTGTACACTATTATGAAGGACAGACTTTATAAGTTCATGAGTTGGGAGTTGCACAAATCAGGTATGATAAAAGGGTTCGTACAGGGTATGGTAAATGGGAAGTTAGTCCAGCCGATACTTATCTTAGCGGAGAGAATAACTATAATAGGTGTGCCGGTATCTATAGATATTTCTGAGAAGGAAAGAATGGTTCTAAAACTTATCGGACCGTCTGATGTAATGGATATTGTAAAAGATCCGGAAGTGCATACTATTAAAGATCGTCCGATATTAGTAATGGGGGACTGGGGATTTTCCTCAATAAGGATCAATAAAGATAATAAAAAAAATGTATAATATAACAATAGTTTTAGATATTAGAGAGTAGCGTAGGGATATGGAAAGAATAATAAATATAAGCTTAGGAATAAGCATCGTTATCCTTTTTATTGTGGTAGGTGTACTTTTGGAAATATTAGGTGTTGTAGACTTATGGTGACGTAGTAAGCTTTGGGCTTTTACGATAAAGTGCCTACAGGGTACAGGTTCCTTCAAATTGAAAAGTGAGCATTAGCAGGGGCTTTTCAGGATTGAGCTATCAGCTCATTCCTTAACCGGAAGAGTCCCTGTAACTTTATTTAGTAGCTACCGTGTGTATAATAAAGGGAAGATAGGTTGTATATTATAACCGGTATAAATATTTTTGGAGGATACTATGGTTAGAAAGCTTTCTAGTGGGCAGACAGTTGCTGCTATAAAACAACTACGAAAAATTGCCACTTTAAAAAAGGCAGTAAGTACACGTCAGAAGTTACTGCTTACGATGTTGGGTCTTGCGGGAGGTACTGCAGGTCTTAGTGCGTCAAATAAGGATAGTATAGGTGACTATTGGGGAAATAAGATGCAGGGAGAGATGTCAGATGACGATGCCATGAAACGTGATTATGGTATTACTGATGAAGAACTAGCTTCCGGTATGGATACCTCAGATTTTGATGCTATGCCTGATTATGGCAGTAAGGAGGATATATCAAACAATCTGAACGCAGAAGCTGCTCAGATAGGGGATAGTAAATACGATAATAACGCTGATGCTGAGCTTCAGAAGTTGTTAGGATCCGGTGTAGCAGATTCCCTTAAAGGATCTCCTCTATGGGGTGGAGATGATGGTGAGGCTGCTAAGAATTATGATTATTCAAACGATGATATGGCTGGGCTTTTTGACCTTGAAGGTGCAACTCCTGATAATGAGATGTCAGATGAGGATATCATGAAACGTGATTACGGTATTACGGATGAAGAGTTATCTTCCGGTATGGGTACTTCGGATCTTGATGCTATACCTGATTATAAGAAAGATGAGGATCTGCAGAGTATTATAGCTGGAGGTGCCGGTGGGGATCCTCAAGTTAGTGAAGAGGAAGACATAAGAGCTCTCCTTGACCAGAATGATGATTTGGAACTTGGATCTTCTCAGAGTGTCCCCATGGATCTAAGTAGACCGGCTGACATCCCACAGAATTTAGAAAGACCTCCTGCAGATGTCCCTGTATACAGTGATGATATGCAGGGTTTATTTGATATGGTCGATAACCCACCCGAACAGCCTGGTGGTCAGCCTGGTGGTCAGCCTACAGAGGATGACATAAGAGCTTTCCTTGATCAGAATGATGATCTGGAACTCGGATCTTCTCAGAGTGTTCCTATGGATATGAGTAGACCTGAAGCCCCAACATTTAATCCGTATAGCAGTGATATGCAAGGCATATTTAACCTACTTCCGAAGACTATGCAGAGTAAATTGAAACCTAAGCAGGATCAGACAGATCTCAGTGATTATGATCCTTTATTGGATGAACTACTTCCTCGATAAACACACCAAGCAGCAGGGGAGTACTCATAACTTCTTTTGCTGTTAGACTTTTCTAAAGTTTTATAATTATACGGTATACCATCATTTTTACTTGCGTTACAAGAATACGCAGGTATACTTCCTGTGTGACCGTTTATTATACAGTATATAGGTGTTACTTATGGAAGATAAAAAAAATGTTGTAGGAATTAAGCATGATACTGATAAGAGTAATATGACACTTATCGACCGTACCATCTTAAAAGAACTGGATATGTATGAGTACATGTGGGACAAATGTAATGCTCGTATTCCGATTAACTTGGTGCTAACTAAAGCTACAGAGATGTTGGATCTTCGTTTATATACTATGGCGGCTTCTTTGGTTATTGTTAATATTCAGGATGTAACTTTAGAAAAAATAATGTTTATATATGATAAGGGGGCTGAGAAGTACGGGAATCATAATTGGAAGATGGTACGTCCAGTAGACAGATATCTTGCAGCAGCGTACAGACATATAAAGCCAGGTATTAACGAGGATGATTTCGGGGTACTACATCTTGCGCATTTTTGTTGGAATATGTTTGCGTTACGGTGGTTTGAGATCAGAGGTATTAGATATGAGATGGACAAAGTAACCCAGAACTCTTTAAATAGGGAGGGTTAAAATGAAGAAAGTAGGTACTCCGGAAAATGTGGAACAGACTTTAAAAAGACTTCGAACAAGTGTGGAGAGAACATCTAAACCTTACCAGGAATACCTCGCGTTTAAAGGGTACATAGATAGGGTTGCAGGTTCAATAAGGCTATCTCCAACGGTAATTATTAAGTCAGTTGATGAGTTGAAGACTATGGTTGAAAATGTGGAACAGGAACAGAATTTTTAGGAAAAGGAGATGCGGTCATGGGTCTATTAAAAGGAAGATCAAATTTGATGATAGGGGATAGTATGGATATTGAGCCTGAGTCCCTGAGAATGATGAGGAATAGAGTACTTATAAAATATGCCGACCAGGAAATGATCACTAAAGGGGGTATTATTTTACCGGAGATGTCGCAAAGAGTGGTGGACTCAGGAAAAATAATATCAGTCGGTGAGCTTACGGATGGCATTGCTAGTCCGGAAGAGTTACAGAAAGGTAAGTGGATAAGGTTTAATGGTGTTAACGTAAAAGATATCACACTTAGAAAAGAGAATTATGCTATTGTTGATGTTACTGATATACAAGGAGTGTTTGCAGATGAAGAGGCATAGATTAGTTCCTAATTTTATCACAGGAGAGTTTTTTGGTAAGTCTAAGGGTAAGTCTAAGGGTAAGTCTAAGGGTAAGGGGGGGTTTGTGCAAGCAACCTCTTTGAGAGCAGTGTGGGAGGCTCAGAAGATACGTAGAGAGATAGGTAGTCCAGTTACAGTAGTAGGTACCAGTATAAAGGGACCTGCAAAGAACAGGGTGTATCACATGATCGTTAAGATTTCAGGGTCTGAGCAGACAATATCCCTGCCTTGGCGTAAGAAGGATATGAGGGTCTATGGGTTCAACGCCAGTTTACCTGATCGTATCATGGGTATAATGAAACATGACTTTGATCAGTTAGTAGAGGCTATACGAGATGGTAGTTTAGGGTACAACAATGCCACTGCACTTATGGCCATGCTACAGCTTGACTATAAAGAGGAGCCTGACAATGATACAGTGTTTGGTGTAGAGAAGGGGTTAAACAATGTACCCTGGTGTGCTATATTTTATCATTGGTGTAGAGACCAGGTGTGTAGTATAGTAGATCGAAACGATCCGGTTCCTTTTGAACCGGCTCTCAGTAATAGTAGAAAAACCTTTGAGGGAGCTCCTGTTCAGGTAACAGATCTTAGAGAGTGTAAATCGGGGTATGCTATTGTGTGGGAGAAGACTGATAGCCCTGTATCGGGTCACACAGGAATATGTATTCATAATGATCCTGTTAATATGGTAATGACATTGATAGAACCGAATTATAGTAATAAGGTAACTTTACGAAAAAAAGGTTATAATAGTTTGAATAGGGGAAAGCTAAGGGTCATAGGGGCTTGCTCTTATTGGAAAGACGACAATAACGTGGGTGATTTTATGGATAAAATAAATCTTAGTAGTGGTACTTTTTTAAATAGCTCTGACTTAGGAGTTGCAATTACACGCTGATATATCAGTAAAGTTGACAGCCTTTATAAAAACAGTATAGTCGGTATAGCATGTTATTGAACTGGGGGTGATATTATGCGTTTTAATAAATTTGTACAGAAGTGTGGCCCTGAATTTAACAAGGTTCTCGAGGGTAAACTCGGGAGAGCTTATAAAGAAGGACTTAAGGAAGAAGATACAGCAGAGCTAACCTTAGTGGTATTTAATATATTTAAAGAGCTTATGAAGGACAACACTGTTAAGTCCGTGCTTACACCGGTAGGATCCTTCAAAAAATATGTCAGAGCTCCTTACCGTAATTATAGTCCTGTTAAGGAAGAGTACCAAACTATAGAGGGTGGAATTAAATGTAAGTTCAAGATGGATGAGTCCGTAATAGTCGAATAAGTCAAAACACAATCTTCTGTATAATAAAGAGTAAAACTTGGGATTAACAGAGGGAGATCTTTTTATGTTAAATTCTTATATTAATAAACTTTCCTGTACAGAGTTAATGTCTGTTACTACAAGAAAGACAGGGGCATGGTGGATGAAACCTCTCATGGTAACAGGAGCTTTGGGGGGGTTAGCTCAATTATTAAAGGGGACAAAACCTCAAGATCTTGTTGATTCCGTATCGGATGGAAGCGGTATAAAATCTTTAAATGATGCACAGATAAAGAATACAAAAACTGTTAGTAAGTTCGATGACGAACAAGGGGGGGTGTGATGCCTGTACCATACGTAAATAAATTAGTTAAAGAGGGTAAGGGTAGTAAAGTTGAGTTGGAGAAGAAATGGGAAGAGGCAAAGTCTAAAGCCGAAGAAGAAGGTAAAGGGGACAACTATGCTTATATAACAGCTATATTCAAGAAGATGGCAAAGATAGAACCTGCAAAAAAAGAGTCTATGGCGGAATTAATGTATCGTATGAGAGGAGAGGGCAGATTGTGTAAAGAGGCTGCTGTAGCTTTAGGGGGTACACCAAATCCAAGTATAGGATCAGGTTTTGGGTTAGGTTTTCCAGGTACGAATCAATCTTTAGTTGGGGGGCCGACACCGGTTCAGGCCACTAACGTAGCATCTGGAGACCCGGGTTCTTTATCAACAAGTCCTTCAATGGTAGACGCAGGTAATTTCAGAGAAGCTGGAATGGCTAGTAACGTAACTCATCAGAGTATGGGTATGGAGGCTAACCGAAGTCCAAAAGAAGAATCTCCAATAAGGTCGGAGAGAGATATAGAAAACCAATACATTCCGGATCCAGAAGCAGCACAAGCCGCCAACGATTAAAACATAAATATTGTAAAAATGTAAATTTTTCCTTGATTTTTATGCTATAGCATGTTAAATTCAGTCTCCGTGTTGGAAAACACAGAACCAAAAACTAGGAGGACATAGAGAATGAAAGTAATTAAAAGTGTGGTTAGAGTTGTGCGTCTTGACGCTAAAAAACAACATGATGAAGCATTAGAGAATGCGTTTGAGAGGTGTATGGCTGAGATCAATAACGTCAACGGGGTTTATAAGGACACCCATCTAGCCATTACTAATACTCAGGAAGCTCCTAGAGCGGTAGTGATGTTAACTTACACCGTTGATAAATATTAGGAGTTATCATGGGAAAATATAAAGGTAATACTTCAGCTTTACCGGTAAAGAATCTTAAGACTATATCAGTCATAGGGGCTGAGAAGCTCTATAAACTTGACAGTGAGAAATTGAGAGGGTTAGTGGGAAAGGCCGATATATTTCTACCTGAGTGGGACATTATGGGTATAAGAAATAAAATGGCGTATTCAGGAGCTTGTGCCGGTCTGGTTTCACCTCACAGTCCTATAAATCCCGTCAGTGATGAGCAGAGGCTGGAATTTGAAGAGGAGGAGGAGAATAGAAAAGACCCTGTACAGATCTTAGGAAGTTTGGTTAGGTTAATAGTCTGTGTGGTTAAACCTATTATTCAGAAAGATGAGTTGGACGCTTATGCATTAAGGATAGCTTATAACTCCTGCAATTCAGGTGAAGTATCAGATGCTTCCGTAATGGCTATTAGTAAGGATGCTAAAACAATAGCCATGGAAAGACTTACTAATAAAGCTGCAGTATCGGTACAGTTCTACGATGTTCTGTTGGATTATGAGTCTGAGTCTATCTTAACGGATTCAACAGGTACTGATCTACCTTTAGTTCTTAATCTTCTTCGTGATATTCTGGAGGGGAGACATATTGATAATGGTAATAACATTTTAGATTCCGACAAGGAAGAACCCATAACAGTTGAAGCCGGAGTGGTACCTTACACTAGAAATGCTTCCGGAAGTGCGTTTCAGCACACTGCTCGGAAGATAGTGGATCTAACAGAGTTTAAAAAAGGCAATCTTTATGTAGAGTTATCAGGTATATTCGGAGATCCTGATCTATTTGAGAATAAGATTTCCTATACGGATAACTCTTTACCTACAAAACAATTTTTCTCGAAAGCTGCTAGAGGAGCAGTAGTTCTGTTTGGGATAGAGGAGTGGGGTAGGTATTTATCTAAGTTTATTAAAATAACCTCAAAGGATGATTTTGGAAAAAAAGAATACGTAGGTAAGTTGGTAATGGCGGAAGCTGTGCTTAGGGAAGCCGCAGAAGAATCGGAGGCTCATACTGTTCTGAAAAAAGCTGTTATAAAAGAAGCACACAAAGCCTCTTTCCATTTACCGTTTGAAGGAGTAGGTACGGATGAGAAGTCACTTTACGAAGGGGCTTTGAACTCTTTACTTGGTGTGATATACAGATCTTCCATGGGCGTATCGGAAGCAGAGGTTCAAAAAGTCATTCTGGAGTTTGCCAAGGGTGAGTTTGATGTTCAGGCTGATATTGCAGGAAATAAAGCACAACTAACCATGGTAACACCTTCTGCTAAGAGTAAGCGTTTGGTTCCAATGCAGTTAGGAATAGAATATATAGATCTTGTAGATAAAGTTAGAAATACAGTTATGATATTTAAGGAGGTAGGGGAAGCCCTAAGAAACACATGTGAATTAGCTTATTTTTTTGATTTTATAATGAGAGAGATGTTTATGATAGTACCTTATGATGAAGGTAAATAAAGTATGGGAGCTGTTCCTAAGTATTCCGAAAACAAGGAGAAACTACAAAAAGATCTCAGGTCATTGAGATGTAGGGAAAGAGCCTTGTTAATAGAGATACAGGAGAGTAAAGCTGATGTAGATAACTATGTTCGTAAGATAGGGTTCATTGAAGCTGATATAAGAGATAAGGATAGAGAACTTGCTTTGTTACAAAGGAAGCAGATCAGTGCAGAGATTGAGTTGGATAGAAGGTATGTAGTTT
>Ga0307928_10001402_pt1 | contig 18228 bp, 6 predicted proteins | sample AceLakmetagen232_FD_201815 | JGI IMG/M metagenome (GOLD analysis project Ga0307928, IMG submission 201815) | Saline water microbial communities from Ace Lake, Antarctica - #232 | ecosystem: Environmental > Aquatic > Non-marine Saline and Alkaline > Saline | place: Antarctica: Ace Lake... | reverse complement strand
TTCGCATGGATATCCTGGGCCTGTTAGAATTATGGCGCAGCAACAGACCGCCCCTCCTGCGGTGCAGGCACCACCAGTTCCAAGGGATGCCCAGATGGTCGAAAAATGGCATACCTTTAATGGTGCATGGCTGCCGGACGAAGATCCAGCGCAGATAGGCCCGACAAATTACCGTGACCTCCAGAACATGAGGCCTACTGAAACCAGTCTTCAAGGGGTCCAGGGCTATTCAAAGATAAATTCAACTGGCCTGGGGACGTACCTTAAAATCAGGAACGGGTTTAATCTCAGAACAACCGAATATACGCAGCAGACCTATACATTGGTTCAGGCTGAAAATACCGGGTTGACCGCTTCCCAGGTTCTTTTAAACAAGACCGCGATAGGCTCTACAGGGGACTTTGAGGGAACGGCAGTCCAAACGGACGGTACTGGCGCAGGGTTAGGGCGATTCTGGGAGGGGCCGCAAGGGACGGTTCTTTATGCCAATGGGGTCGAGAATAAGATTTGGGCCGGGGACGAAACACGGTGCGCTGCTCTTTTCACCGTTACACCGAAAGAAGCTACTGAGGCAGATGTCGTATATGATAACGCCGCAAAGACATGCGTAACCACGGCAGGGCAGTTCTATACAGACGGGTTGAGGGCAGGGAATGAAGTAACGATTGCTGGTGGTTCTAATGATGCGTCGTCGTTTTACATAGCAGCCATATCAGCCAACGGGAAAACCCTGACATTTACAGACGCTCCAGTAGACGATGCGGCTGATACAAGCACTTTATCAACAGACCGGTTCATGTTTGTTGCAGATGAGACAGCGGATATAAATTCATCCAACAGCAGCACTTATATCTCGTTGGGTAATAAAGGGTTTGGAAAAACTAACCCTAATGACTTTATTGTGTTTTCCACCAGACCACTGAAGGGTGTTGTCTTCGATGTCAAGACCGCTAATGATACCAGTTCAACGTTATCTTGTCAGTATTGGGACGGAACGGACTTTACGGCGGTAGGCAGTGCGTCAGATGGCACGAAGCCTGGGGCAATAGCATTCGCACAGGACGGAACGTTCTCGTTTACCTCTACCGTTGGGAATGCTGTCCCGTATAGTTACGAGGGTATTTACCTGTACGCCTATGCCTTTACTCTTTCGGCTGGAACGGCTCAAATCAGCCATGTGACCGTGGATGCGCCATGGCAGAGTTTTGTCGATGTGTGGGACGGGGTATCGAGACAGCCTATTATGTTCCAATTCTGGGACGAATCCGCCGACACCTTCAACGACTACACGATTGAAATAAACGAAGAGTCGGGGACATATGTTGCATCTATAGGGGCAATGCAAACAGACGATTACATAATTGTAATGTTTGAGGAAAAAATCTCTGGCATTAATTTTGTAATGGATTCGACCAAAACAAATACGGCAGTAACATGGATGAACATTTCTTATTGGGATGGTGATAGTTATGCCCAATACACTAACCCCGGTGTCACGAAAACAGACGGGACAATCCCGGATTATACATTATCTTCTTTTGGGAGAACGGGGCTTGTTTCGTGGACGACTGATGGTGGAGAGGAATTAAAGACAGAGTTTGGCGTGACTGGCTATTCTTATAAAATAGAAACAGCCAGCCTCCCGCTATCTGCGGATGTCGATATTGATTGTATAACCGGCATACCCGCTGCGCTCGATATTGATAATTTCGTCTTTACATCCTCATTTCAGAACAGAGCGCTTCTTTGTAATTTTAAGCAGGGGAACGAAGCGAGCAGGGTAGATTATTCAGTTACCAACGCGCCCGATGTCTGGAACGGCTCAGAGTCGAGCATGGGGGGAATCCAGAGTCTTTATTTTGGCGGTAGTTCCGCATTAACGGCAGGGACGCAGCTATATAATAGGTTTGGGTCTAATATCTTTGTTACATGGGTGGCTCTGAAGAAAAACGAGACATACCTTCTAACTGGATCGGGACCAGAAGATTTTTCCATAAAACCAATTTCCTATAATGTTGGATGCCCTGCCCCTCTGACTCTGGCGACTGCTGAAATAGGGTATGATATGGCCCAGGATGTGACAAGGAATATTGCCATTTGGCTATCCTCTAACGGGGTTGTGGTCTTTGACGGTGCGGTTATAAACTTTATTAAGGGTATCGATAAGTATTTTGATACCTCTGACCCTGATTGCATCAATTATTCAGCGATTGAGAACTCCAGGGGATGGTTTGACCCGAAATACAGAGAGTATAATTTGTTGATTCCGACAGGTGGCTCTACGACTTGTGATGAATGGCTAGCGTATAGCCTGATTCACAAGAAATGGTTCAGGAAAGTACCTAGCAATTATCCCCAGGCAGGATGGCAGGCCAGTTCAACAGGCGGCGAAAAATACACATACGGTGCCATAGACACAGGGTTTATGCTGGAATTAGAGAACGGGACGGCATGGGTTACTGATTCCATAGAACAACTCATAGAAACGGGCGATTTCTTTCCAACAGGAAGTTTGTGGGACTTGACCAGGATAAGAAAACTAAAGTTTGCAGGGAAGCGAGTCAATACGGATTATAATGTCGTTATTGTGCATTATTCCGATACTGACGATTCTCTGGGTATGGATTGTATCTGGACTGATACTGACGATACCGAATGGTCTGATACGGACGATTGCGAGTGGGTATCTTCAGCCCTTGCCAGTATCGAATTGCCTCTCGAAACATCCAAAAACCGGATCACTCGGAGCACTCTACAAAACAATTTATATGGATGGGCGCATAGGTTTTTATTTTACATTTTAACTGACGCTGATACCGAAGGCTTTGAGCCGTTGGCATGGGGTTATGTGTATAGAAAGGTGAGGCGCGATGAATAAACGAATTGCAATAATCTTCTTAATCTTGTCCTTAATATTTGTCCCTTGTGTGTCTGCGAAGATAGTAATTTATGCGGCTACATCGTTGACAGGCGGTGGTACTGGTGCGCTTGACGCCATTGACGGTCAAGCACTTCAGGACGGGGATGTAGCGATTGTGGTAGCAACAGGTCATGTTTATTTCTATACGCTTAACGCAACATCGGCAGCGGCGGAGTCAAGCCCGGATACAATTTCACCGGACACAAACGCCGGCGATAAACGATGGACATTAGAAGCGGAGGATACATGAAAATTTTACGCTACTTACTAATATTTTTCCTTTTAATAGGAACTGCTCACGCAAAGATAGAATGGCACGCTGCTACGTCTTTGACCGGGGGTGGTGTCGGTGCTGCTGACGCTATAGACGGGATTGCTCTTGAGGATGGGGACGTTCTGATCGTTGTTACGTCCACATCGTCGTACTTCTATTTGCTTGACGCTGATTCAGCCTTGGCAGAAAGTTCGCCTGATATTATTAGCCCGGATTCGAACGCGGCAGATAAGCGGTGGATTTTAACAACCCTCAATCTTCCTAATGCCTTATTCCTTAAAGAACGTGCGGCTGCGACTACGGACGTTCCCGACTATGGGCAAATCTGGGTTAAAGACAATACACCCAACCTACTCTATTTTACAGATGATTCAGGTGTTGATTATCAGCTTGGCGGCACTGATTTTGATTACCTGGTAACGACTAAAACAGCGGCGGCGATAAATACCGCAATCACAGCGGCTAACGCTGCTGGCGGCGGCATCGTGGTTTTGTCTTCCGGCGAATATGATCTCACCGGGGCTACCCCAATTACAATGTTAAGCAACGTAACTTTGTCCGGGTACGGGGCTACGCTACTGGGCGATGGTGAGTTAAGTTATTTGATTGAGGGGGCAACTATTTCTAATGCTAAAATCATGGGAGTGGAATTAGACGGGGGCTATACCGGCGCACATAGTTATTTAGGTGCTACTACTGGTGGGGAAAACGGCATGGGAATTAGTGGCAGCAATATTGGTATCGAAGATTGCTATGTTCATGATTTTCAATATCGAGGAATTGTGGTTAGTTCGTTATCTGATTCTAAGCTTGTTAAAAATCATATTGTTTCTTGCGGTATGGGCATACGGCTTATTGCTGATCTTGATAAAATAGAGCTGCATAATAATTATATTGAAGATACTTTCGCTGGTGGGATTACGATAGCTACAGGGGTTGGGCAAAGCACAACATCAATTGATATCGTTGGGAATATTATAGACACTACTGCTTGCAGCGAAACAATGGTGGCACAAAACATTGTGACTTATTCAGGGGATGATGGGGCGGGAGCGTCTGGAACAATAAAATATATTGATATAACAGGAAATGTGCTTATAGGCAAAGATCATGGTTGTATCAGAGTTGGAGGGGATTACCATACAATAGTTGGGAATATTTGTTACGGTTCAGAGATAAGAGTCGGCAAAACAAATGATGCTACTAATAGATACGAGAGTTCGCACATTTTAATTGCCCATAATGTTATTGTAGATTTTGGTGGGGACTTGACTATTGATGATGGAATTTTTATTAGGGATGGAGCGTATATAGACGTTATCGGCAACACCCTTGAAGGGACAGAAGACGCCAACCATGGGATATTTTTTGCTTATGTTCAGAAAGGGAAAGTAATAAACAACTCCATAGAAATTATTGGTGGTGATGGCATTCGTTTTCAAGACAGCACAAAGATTGATTGCTACAACAATACCGTGGTAGGTGCCGGCACTGGTGTAGGGAATACTGGTTACGGAATTTATTTAAACAATGCTATCGGAGATTTAAATGAGAGTATTGTTATAAAAAATAACCGGTTATCAGGTAATCCGGATGGAGAGATAGTAAATACATCAGCAGGGGTGAATCACAGATTTTCAGATAATGGTGGATTGGATGTTGATTTATATAGTAATTGGACAAACAGTTATTTAGTAGCTAAAAAAGGTACGTTTTATCTATATAACAATACTGACCGTGCATTGGCATCTGTTCCAGATAGCTCTACATTTTTATATTGTGATGACATTGAAAAACTCAGAACCCTTCCGGATGCTGGCGATCTAAAAGCAATCAGAACGGCAGGCTCAGTTTCGTTATTAGAGCAGGCCGCCGCTGGTGGCGATATCGCGGCATACGGTCAAGTGTGGGTAAAAGAGGCCACCCCAAACAGCTTATATTTCACCGATGACGCCGGAACAGATTTTGCCGTGGGCGGTGTTGCCGCTGGAATAGACGAGGTTGAGGATGATATAGACCCGGACTTAGGCGGCGATCTTGAAAGCAACAGTAATGATATAATTATGGGCGATAGTGCAGCTGATGACAGGATTTTCTTTGGCGATGATTCCGACATGTACCTGGGGTATAATGGGGCCGGTGATTTTTTAGCTATCCGGGGGGCTGATGATGGTATTTTAGCTAAGTTTGAGAAAAATGGCGCTTCTTACCTTTGTTATGACAATGCGATAAAGCTAAAGGCAGATTCTTTCGGCATTGATATTGTTGACGAATTGCGGATGAGGGACGATTTAAACCTATATATTGGGACTGATAATAACGCAAGAATATTTTATGACGAAGCCGGGACAGATACGTTTCAGATAACAGACACCGATGGAGATAGGGTTTTTTATGCAGCCGATTTAGCTGGTTCTTCTTATGGAGCAATGTGTTTTGAAGCTGCTGCAAAAATATCAACTTGGAATACCGGTGTAGGCATTGCTGGAACCGTTAATATCGCAGAACAGGCAGCATCCGCAGTTGATCTTGCAGGATTTGGCCAAGTGTGGGTAAAAAATATAGACCCCAATGAACTATGGTTCACTGATGATAGGGGGACAGATGTTCAGTTAGGTATCGCCGCTGGAATAGACGAGGTTGAGGATGATATAGACCCGGACTTAGGCGGCGATCTTGAAAGCAACAGTAATGATATAATTATGGGCGATAGTGCAGCTGATGACAGGATTTTCTTTGGCGATGATTCCGACATGTACCTGGGGTATAATGGGGCCGGTGATTTTTTAGCTATCCGGGGGGCTGATGATGGTATTTTAGCTAAGTTTGAGAAAAATGGCGCTTCTTACCTTTGTTATGACAATGCGATAAAGCTAAAGGCAGATTCTTTCGGCATTGATATTGTTGACGAATTGCGGATGAGGGACGATTTAAACCTATATATTGGGACTGATAATAACGCAAGAATATTTTATGACGAAGCCGGGACAGATACGTTTCAGATAACAGACACCGATGGAGATAGGGTTTTTTATGCAGCCGATTTAGCTGGTTCTTCTTATGGAGCAATGTGTTTTGAAGCTGCTGCAAAAATATCAACTTGGAATACCGGTGTAGGCATTGCTGGAACCGTTAATATCGCAGAACAGGCAGCATCCGCAGTTGATCTTGCAGGATTTGGCCAAGTGTGGGTAAAAAATATAGACCCCAATGAACTATGGTTCACTGATGATAGGGGGACAGATGTTCAGTTAGGTATCGGTACAGACGATCAGACTATCGATTCATTATCTTTGGGCGGTACTACTTTATCAATATCCCTTGAGGGTGATGGTGAAGCGGCCCAAACGGTTGATCTATCAGGCTTGCAAGACGGTACTGGCGGCGACATGGATGATTTAAGTGATGATTTGTCACCTCAGTTGGGAGGTGGTCTTGACTGCCAAGGGTACGATTTAACAGACCTTGATGATATCCTTATGCTCACTGATGATAAGGTAAAGTTCAACAATATGTATATGTATATGCATACAGCCTCCCCCGGTCAAATAGAGATAAGGGATGCCGATGGTTCTGTGCTGGCTTATTTTAAAGAGGACGGTGCTTCCGGGATTTTGTATAATGGAACTTTGAGAGTGGATACCACAGCGTCCGGGGTTGACATAAACGGGAATTTGGACATATCGGGAACGGCCACGGCATCATGTGGAACCCTTACCTGTGATTATGTTTTTGAAGATGATTACGACCTATTCACTTTGGACGAACTGCAAAAATACGCAGACACATACGACCATTTGCCAAACATGACTATTAATAATCTCAGCGATGAAACGGGCGGTCTTGATTACAGCAAAGGAATTATAGAATTACTGGTTAAGGTTGAAGAGCAGGCTTTATATATTCTTCAGTTGCACGAACGGCTGAAGGCTGTCGAGTCGAAGTTGGCTCAACTTAATTAATTAAAGGTATAGCCATGAATAAACCACAATACGAAAAAACACTTTTAAAACAAATGCGGAAAATGTCGGCAGGCGGCAAGGCTATCCTTGATACCGGGGCTTTGGACGCTTTTTTCACAGACTCACAAGAGCGCAGGCGGCTTCAGGGCTTGGCCTTTAGTGAAGCGAAAAAGAGTAATACGGCCAACATAGCATTAAGCACCGGCAGGCTTGGATTGCGCAAAGCAGGGTTTGAGCATGATAAAAAGCAACTGCCCACAGCAACCGGACTCGGGGTAGCGAATGTCGTACTATCCGGGTTTAAAGGGTATAACGCTGCCCAGGCTAAAACCAAAGAGGCTAGTTCCTTAGATGCATTAACAGAAGCTATTAAAAAACGACTTTAAATGGGGGCATTATGGCTGTTCAGCAAATTCAAGCTGTCACCGGCAGAAAAATAAGACCCAATTATACAGACAAAATAAACGCGAAGGCAGCGCTACTTCCTGAAAAGTATCGAGCAAAAGAATCGCAAAGGGTAAATGACGCGAATATAGCCCTTGGGAAAGAAAGCCTTGCTCTCGAAAAGGAACAGTTTGGGTTACAGAAAAAGCAGATGCGAAGAGCTAACACGATAAATTACGCTAATCTTGGGATTGGCGCAGCGGGGGCCTTGGGGCAATACCTGAATTCAGATGATGGCGGGGCTGTTGAGCCGGTGGCGAATGCCGTGGGTTCGCTGGCAGGGTCAGCAGGGGACATGATGGGCGGTGGGGAGGCTTTTATTAAGCATGACGGCCTGTTGGAAGCCGATTCAGGTGTTCTTGGTGCGGTTGATGACTATTTGCTTACTCCGGCTGCTGAAGGCTTGGGCTGGATAGATGATAATCTTTTGGGCGGGTGCGGCGGTAAGTTTTACGATAAGGCGGCATCTGCCGTGACCAGTGTGTGGGAAGGTATTACCGGGCTGTTCGATTAAGGAGTAATTATGAATTATTACGGATTAAATAGACAGGGCATGGCAGCCAGCAACCGGGCTACCCGTACACCAACTCCAATGCCGTGGCATGGACAATCCGGGAGCGTCCGTACACCAACTCCAATGCCGCGGTATGGACAATCCGGGAGCGTCATTGAGCCGAGTAATGAACCCACTACTGCCAATGTATTTGAAAAACAAACTTCAATATCTGGTAAAGGGGATGGCGGTAGGCTATCTAAAACGGCTACATATAGCGGGTATAGTTCTCCAGAAGCGCAAGCAGCGGCAGGGGACTATATGGATGATGGCCTTTATGACCCGGCTGGTTCATTTGTGGGACTTGGTAAAAAAATGGGGGTAAAGGGGCTTTTGGGACTCGGCCTTGGGTTAAGACCGAGTGCGGCTATTGATTTGGGACTATCGGCGGCAACACCCGCTGCAATTGGGGTAGCTGCACTTAAAGCAGCGGATGAATCAATTGGTCTTAACAGGGCAGCAGCAAAGGCAGCACCTGGGTATCAGAGGGCAGAAGAAGCGGCTTTGATGCAAGATAGACAGTATGAAGACCCTGAAGCTAAAAAACTTGGGGTACGGTTTGGTAGCTACACACCCACTTACCAAGATAGATTTAAATCAGTTTTAGGCGGGCAGGATATGTCAGTGTCAGATATCGGGACAGGCACACCGGGGTCAACACCAGGCGATTTCGGACACGAAGCACGGATGGGGATGGGTTTGCCAGGAGGAGAAACAAGCAATCCCGGTATTGTTGGGTCTGATTACGGTGCCGTAGACGGGCCAAAGGGATATGCCGAAGAAGGCGAGGGCGAGGCCGGGGGCAATGATGGGAGAGGTAACGCGGGCGGAGGCTACGGCGACGGTGTGGGTGGTCAAGGACAGAGTGCCGGATACAAATAAGGAGTTAAAATGTATAACCATGTAGGTAACGCACTAAACAGACTTTCCGGGACCGTTGAGGGCATTGGGCAGCAAATAGGCGAAAACAGGGTACGAGGCGCAGAGGTAGGCATGAAACGTGCAGTGCAGGCTCTGCAAGTCCCTGGCATGAAACTTGCCGCTCAAAAAGCTCAAGATGAAATGGATAAGCTGAATCAGCCTGTGAATGTGAAAATGTTTGCTCGAACGGGCGATTCTAACTCTGTGCTTCATTTATTGCAAAAACAAAACGGACGACCCCCTCTTTACGAGGCTCTATCAAAAGAATTTGGGGCCACGGTAGACGATAAGGGTAATTATTTGATAGACGGTGCACCTATGACAGTCCGGGAACTAAACAAGCATTCCTCTCAGGTCGGTAGGATAATGGGTATGTACACAGACCCGAGGAAAGCTGTGGAAAGCAAGCAGCGAATGGCTCAAGGCATGCTGGACGGTACGATTCAAAGCGGGATACCTCTTGACGATAAAATGAAACAGCATATTGCGGGTGCTATTGAAAAGATGGACGCCGTTACCGATGCCGATTGGCTACGGGGATACGAGCAACAAAGAGCAGACCTGGAAGCAACAAAGGCACCTTTTATTGATAGCGGCGGGAATGTCCAGTGGATTGATTCTGCTATCAAACGGGCCGAGGGCAAGATTAGCCAATACACCAACAAAATAAGCAAGGCCGCTGAGAAAACTGAGGCGCAGAGAGCTTTGGGTGAGAAGAGAGCATATGCTGCAAAGGTTAAGACAAGCGACCGGGCATATGACGCCAAAGTTGCCAAACAATTGCAGAAAGGCAAGGAAAACCTTGAAAAGATAAAGCGAAAAGGCGGCAAGCCATTAACCGCTGCAGAAAGGAAACGGCAAACAGCGGTAGCCAAAGAGTTTTTGTTAGGACAAGCCGTTAACAAAGGATGGCTCACGAAAGAAGACGGTCAATATTCAGGTAATTTAACCGGTGAACAGGCAAACGAATTAACAAGGGCGGCACAGGCGCAAGGATTTATGATGGTGTCTGAATCCGACGAAATAATTACAGAACATTTTTGGAGCAAAGATGATGTTGTCCCTATTGAAAGATATATTGACTTGGTGCAGATACCTGGTGGGGCGCAAAACGGTTCAACGACTCAGCCCCCAAGCAGCAAAAAACCAAACAAGTATGAAACAAACCCAGAAGCTCTTGCAATCAGAGAGCGATTTCGCAAGGGTGAAATCACATGGGAGGAAGCGAGAGCAGAGCTTAAAGGCAAAACCCCGAAAAGGATCGTTCCAGCCAAGGATAGCGATGCTGGGGAGGGTGGCGGCGTAGAGACAAAGGCTGAAAAACCAACAGAAAATATTGAGACTTTCGAAGAGTGGGCCGCAAAGAACCCAAAAGAGGCAGCAAAATCAGGTGGGCGGTTGTTATGGGAACGTCTTGCAAACATGACTGAAGAAGAAAAGAAGGCAGTGATAAAACGCAAAAAAGCCAGAGACAAGAAAACGTTTTTAAGAAAACCACCTGTAACAAGCGACAATACTCGGAAGAAGAGACGAAATAGCGGTGGTGCTACTGGTGACTTAGAGACGGGCCTAAAGTTTCACAAAGCACCGAAGCCGGCTATATCTGAAGATGAGAAAAGGCGCAGAGTGGAAGATTTTTTGGCAAAGCGCGAGGCCAGTTTATTCATGCAATTGAAAGATGAGTATCCCGATATGACAGACAAAGAAATTGAAGAAATGGCGAAAAGGATATAACAGGGGCAATATGACTCTTTCCAATACAAATGAAATAAATGCATTCTTAGGTTCACCAGAGGAAAATGAGATAAATGCATTTTTAGACATGCCACAAAAGCCCGTACCGCCCCGCACGACGGGGGATGTAGTCAAAGACCTTGCCGTAGCAGGCGCACAGGGCATTGTTGACGCTGGTGCTGCAACGATAGGCCTTGCAGACATTCCCACTGCTGGTTTAGCCGGGAAAGTGCTACATGATTATTTGGGGTATGACCCTCAAGTAACAAATGAATTTATTTCTCAGTTTTATTCTGAGCCACAGAAAGCTGCCAACAAAGCGGTCGAGAGAGCAGACGGGTTTGTTGATAAGGCAAAAGCGTTTATTGAAAATCCAAGTACAATAGTTACCGGTGTTGCTAAAACTGTTCCGACCATGTTGGGCGGTGCGGCGATGGCTAGAAAAGCATTGGCGGCAGGTCTTGTCAAATCGCCTCTAATCGCTGGTGCCATTGGCGAAGGCGCTATCACTTCCGGTTCTTTTGCCGAAGATATTAGGCAAAAAAATGAGGGGGAGTTGACTACACCAAAACAGACAGCGGCTATTGTTGGGGCCGGTGCTGTAACGTCTGTCATTGGTATAATAGGTGCCAGAATTGCTAAGAAAATGAGATTTCGCGATATAGACACTATGCTTGCCTCTGGTAAGATGAATGTTACAGAACAGGGCATAGCTAAACGGATTATTGGCGGTGGTTTTACAGAAGGTGTGTTGCAGGAAATGCCTCAGGCCTATCAAGAGCACGTTTGGATGAATGCTGCTCTTGACAAGCCATTAACAGAGGGCGCCAGTAGTGCTGCTGCTGAAGGTCTTGTCCTTGGTACAGCAATGGGCGCTGGTGCAAACATTGTTTCCAGACGGCCTACTGCTCCAAACACAATAAAAGAGCAGACTGAAACGCCCACCCCGGACGAAGAAATCAACACCTTTCTTGATTCTGGCACAGAACAACAGGATGCCCCACCGGTTGACCCAGTTGAACTAAAAAAATACCAAACCAGAGTAACAAACCTGTCAGACCGATACGAGCGAACCGGTAAGCCAGAGGTAAAACAGAAATTGGATGAGGCTACGGCCAAGATTGATGAATTGACCGGCAAGGGCATTCCCGGCAAAGAAGCGCCCACACTGCCCGACACAGAAGAGGTAAGCGTTGACACGTATCAGCGTAGAGTAAAAACTTTAACAGACAGATACAATAAATCAGCTAAAACAGAAGACCTTGAAAGCCTCATAGCCGCGCAAACTAAATTAGACGAACTATTAGTAGAAGAGAGAAGGGCCGGCAAAGAAACCGCGCCTGTGCAAAAGGGCCGGGTTCCCGAGTCGGCAGAAATCCCGCAAAAGGAACCCGCTACCCTTGATGCGCCCAAAAAGAAAGCTTGGCAAATATCAAAGGCGGCAAGGGGCAGGGGTGAAAAAACGCTTGGTACTTTATCGGCAGAGGTCGAAGAATTTAAAGGGAGCGGCGGAATTGCGTCAGAAAATAGTGAGTTAGGGTTTAAACCAGCATTTAGGCATGGTGAAACAGGTGAAATATTTGAGGCTAAAGATGAATTAGGCCGTCCATCTGGGGTTCATTTACTTGACGGGATACCTGATAAATACGTTACAGAGCGAGACGAGAAACACGGTGATGTGATTGCTGTATCGGGGGATATCGAATCTGGATTCTTAAAACAAGGTAAATTCTATACACGCAAAGAGGCAGCGCAGGTATCCAAAAAACCATCCCCCCAGAAGCCCAAGAAGGCCGAAGCACCCAAGGGTAAGGAAGCTTGGGAGGATTTCGTAGATGAAGCGTTAGAATATAGAGCGAAAGAAATCAAGAAATTACAGCAAAGAGTTGTTGCCGCTAGGAAAAAAGGCCAAGAGGAAATAGCTCAAATATATGAGGGGCAAATAAAAGACTATCAGGGTATTGATGAACAACTTTTCAGGGATGATGTAAAAGCGAATCTTGATTATTACGGAAAAAGTAATATTGATCCTTTTTTAAGATTTAAAAATAAAGAAATGAACCGGGCAAAAAGGCCCAAGCCCAAGACCGGCAAGCAAAAGCTAAAGGCGGCGGCTAAAAAGAAACCAAGAAGAATGTTAGAATCCGGCAGAGCAGATGACGGCAAGGTTCTCAAACCGGGTGACATTTTTCTAACCAATACAGGCAGAGAGACAACCCCATTTCCAAAACAAAAGATGGAGAAATATCATTCTCAGTGGACTATCGACAATGCAGTAGCAGAGGCAAAGTCAAGAGGGGCAGATTTTCAAGCTAAATTGTTTGGTGAAACCCGCATTCAAAAGGGTGGGGTTCTTGTTCAGGGCGATTCGGACAGCATGATTATGTATATGTTCGGTGATGAAGTTATAATGCCTGCTCCTAAAATGACCAGACCTTTGGTGGCACCCAAAGAAACCAAGGAAGCCAAAACCGTTGAGACAGATCAAGCCAGAGTACAAGAGATCAAGAACAGCATTGCCGAAGGTGAAATGATTTTAAAGTCCGGCAAGACTACCACGGGCCGGAAAATGTCAAAAGGCGAATTACAGGCGGTTCAAAAAAGTGTTGATAATGCAAAGGCGAAAATTGGCGAACAAAAGATGAAGGTAGCTGAGAAGGTCGGAGAAACCAAGAAAGCCAAAGGCCAAATAGCCCAAGTAGCCATATCTGATTTGAGTATAGATCCTAGTAGATTCCAATATAAACGATACATGGGCAAAGGTGGCGCGAGTTCAAAGCTTCGTGATTTAAAACAATATAACCCTGAACTTGGCGGCATTATTTCTGTATGGAAAGATCCTGCTGACGGGAAAACGTATGTTGTCAATGGACACCATCGGTATGATTTAGCAAAAAGAACCGGATACGATGAATTAACAATCAGGTATCTTGATGCTGATTCTGCGGCCAATGCAAAGTTCAAAGGGGCCTTGATAAATATAGCCGAGGGGCAAGGTTCGCCAGAAGACGCAGCGGTTGTTTTCAGGAAGGCTGGATTAACGGCAGCAGAATTAGAAGAAATTCATGGTGTTTCTGTTAAGGGCGTAGTCGCCAAACAGGGCATGGCACTTTCCATGTTGGACGAGTGGATTTTCGATAAGGTTGAAAAGGGCGAACTGCACAGAGCTTGGGGTGTGATTATAGGTGAAAAACTGTCAGACCATACCGCTCAGAAAGAAATTGTTAAATTATTAGAAAGGGAATCTAAAAAACGCAAGACAATAAGCACGGGTCTTATAGAACAGCTAATAAACGATATTTCAGGCATCGAAACAAAGACAGAGACGCAGGCGTCGTTATTCGGGGATGTGATAAAATCAAGACCGCTATTAATGGAACGGGCCGAACTTCGAGACTACGCCGTCCGGACTCTTTCAAAAGATAAGCGGCTATTTGGTGTGGTTGGAGATACCGTGAAGGGAAAACGTTTACAAGACACTGGGAATGTGTTAGACATAGAAAGGAATAAGGAAATCTCAAAGACCGCAGGGGATGCCGCTGCGGTTATAGACAGACTTTCCAGCTACAAGGGGCCTATCAGCGATGTTCTTAATAAATACGCAAAGGAATTAGCCGATGCAAAAAAATCAGAAAGAAACGCAGTCAAGCGAAGATTCCTCAAAGAAGTCAGGGGTGCCGTTCAGGTTGAAGTCGCCGGAAGAACGAAAGAGGTTTCTGGACGAACTCAACGTTATGATAAAAGAGGGAAGCCTGATACCGGAAATGTCGCGGAAAGACAGGTAGTCCTGTTCGGCCCGCCACCGGGCCAGTTAGACATATTCGGTGGTGAACCAAAGCAACCGAAGAAAAAAATAACTCGCAAGAAAAAAGAACCCAGAGTACGACGGGAGGCTCAAGTTGATTTATTCACAGGTAAGGCGAAACCAATCCAAAAAGGTTTGTTTAAACCGTTTCCTAAGAAAGCGCCTGCGCTCACTAAAGCACCCCCATCGAACAGAGCCGGTAACTTATCGCGTGGAACCATTATGCACACAACGGGCGTCATTCGTGGAGCAAGCGCCGTGGCGAAGTCAGCCGGCGAAGTAGCCTCTCTCTTAGCCAGCATCCGCAAAAGCTCGCAAGAGCATCTTTTCGCTGTAACAACAGACAAATCGGGTAACATTCTCGAAATACACAGGTATTCCAAAGGCGGCAAAAGCGACTCATCTGCCCACCCTATTGAGATTGCCGGTCATGTTCTCAACATCCCCAATGCACATACTGTTTATGTTGTCCATAACCACCCGTCAGGCGATAGCCTTCCGTCTGAGCAAGACCTTTTTGCAATGGCTATGCTCAGTAAAATAGTTAACCTGAAAGGAATTGGCATTGAAGAAATTATTATAGCCGGTAACGAATACCAGGTATTTGATGGCGGCAGATACGCTAAAGAAATGGCTGCGGCTGCGGGGCTTAGCGATGTTAATTTTGGGGCACTGCGGAAAGCAATGCAAAAACAAAAAGACCTCAAGCCAGAAAAGTACGTTAGGGGAGACCGCACCAAACTAACGCCGATATCCAGAACAAAAAAACTACCCGTCAAGGAACGAGGGTTGCACCCGAAGCGGAAATTAGGCGAACCGATTACTAACCCGGACGACTTTAATAAAATAATAAAATCAGAATACGGCGGTCAAGACGGGTTTTTGTTCCTGGACGCAAAACTTCAGGTTGTCGGGTTCTTACCTTTTCCGTCCGGGATGTCCATAAAAGAGGCTGCCACAAAGCTTATTCAGACAGCAGAAAATGCAAACGCCACCGGCTTTGTGCTTAACGTTAAAGACCCGTTAGGATCGAAGCCGGGTAGGATTGGCTTTGTCAGTGCAATTGCTCAAAACCTTCATGGCGATTTAAATGTATTCGATATTATTGAGGGCGGCAACTCATATGCCGGCAGCGGAAGACTAAACCTTATAAAAGGCGGTACGACACCATTTAGCAACCTGTATTCTGGCCTTGCATTGTACTCTGTCAAACCAGGCAACCCATTAACAGGCTTAACGCGAGACCATTTAAACAAAATATTCCACTGGGCAGATTCAATAAGACCCCTAAAAGACGGCTCTATCCTCGTAACGAAAGGCCCGAATCAAATCAAGGTCAAGCGAGTAGACCACATTGACATAAACGAGGCTTCATTCGAGCTTGCATATCGCCGGAAACCGCTGGCGAGTACAAAGGCGGCGGGGGCTTTCATAGACGATACAATCCTGCTTTCCGACATTGCCGATATCGGAACGGTCGGTCATGAGCTCTGGCATTTCGCAAAAGCGGCAGGCATTCTGACAAAAATGGACATAGCGGCGATACGAAACAGGATAGGCAAGACAGCAACAGAAGAGCAGGAAGCGGCGTGGATAGAAGAGCAGATACTAAACCGTCAGAAAGGCGGGGATAAGCTGTCTGCGAGACTTGAGCGGGTTCTTCAGAAGATTATGGATTTCATTGATTCTCTGGTCAACTTGGTCCACCGTACCTCTCGTGGCGTAATTCGGGATCTTGAAAGCGGGAAATTGTTTACTGAGAAAGGCACCGCGCCTGCAACGGGATCTCTTGCCCCGGCGTATCAGAAATTAGCCGATCAGTGGTATTCTCAAATGGAACAGTCTCTTGAGAAAAAGCTACCCGGCAGAGGAACCCCGGAACAGTTATCTCAAATGGTGCAGGGTTGGGCTAAAAAGGGCGAGTTCAAAGCGGAAGAATTGGAATGGTCGGGCCTGAATGATTGGCTTGCAGAGCAGACGGGCAAAGTCACCAAGACCGAGGTTATGGCGTATCTGGCTGAGAACCGGCTTGGGGTTCAGGAGGTTGTAAAGGGCGGCCCGACTGAGGACGAAATAGACATCTTTCTTGAAGACGAGGCCGGGGAAGGCATGACGCGGGAGGAAGCAAGGGAATATCTGTATAATGATGAGAACGATAACCCTACCAAATTTTCCCAATACCAAGAACCCGGCGGAGAAAATTATAAAGAACTGTTGATTACTTTGCCGGTAGACATGAATAAGGAACACAAAGTAAGGGCAGGTAGGTTGGGTGAACTCGACGAACAAAAAGCCCACCTCCAAACGAAATACGACAGTCTGGCACCGGGGTCGGAGAGACAAGAGTATGGCCAGCAGATCAGGAATATTGATACACAAATTGGTATGGTTCTCAAAGAACCTGATTCCAAGGGCGCTCGAACTGCCTACAAATCCGCCCACTACGACGAACCCAACATCTTAGCACACGTTCGATTCAATGAAAGAACTGATGCTGATGGGAACAGGGTGCTGTTTCTGGAAGAGATTCAAAGTGATTGGCATCAGGCGGGACGGAAAGGTGGGTATAGAGGAGACATCAGTAAACAAGAGCTTGCCAAACAATATCTTGAATCTATTAAAAGCGGAAAGGCAAAAAAAATAGTTGAGCGGATGTTGAACTCCGATGTTGGGCAGTTGACGAGTGGCCTTTTTGATAAAGAATGGGACCTGCTGTATGGGTTAGAACCGAATATCGACCACAACCAAATCCACGACATTAGGGAGGATTCTGAATATAATAGATTAATACCAGACGGCCCTTGGGAAAAAACCTGGTCGATCAAAACCTTTCAGCGCATGGTAAGGTATGCGGCAGAGAATGGATTTGACAAAATAGCATGGACTACCGGAGATATGCAATTTAATCGTTGGGGATCTGAACTTTTTACTTGGAAATCAATGCGGAATAAAAATTCTGGCATGGCCGGGTGGAAGGTCATCGGTAACGAACAAAAGGGTGGAGACGCTTTCAATGGCATGGAGGCGGAGCTCATAAAAGAGGCCGCGTATAAAGGTAAATGGATAGATACAAAAAAAGATCTGAGGGTGATAGTCGCCTATACGATGGATCGGCAGTCGAGCGAGTGGGCACCGGATAGATGGGAAGCTCATATAAATAAGGTGACAGGTTCGATCTGGACTCGGATGCAAACCGAAGATGAAGGGTCTACTTTGCCACGTAAAGAAGGCATGGAAGGTTTTTACGACAAGATCCTGCCCGCCGAAGTCAACAAGTTTTTTGGTAAGAAGGCTTGGGGCGGGGCTCGGGTTGGAACGGCGAAAATAGGCCACGAAAAATCAGATCAATTTACCGTAGAACCTGCGACAAATCTACCCGGAAATCAATGGTGGGTCACAGACACACGGAACGAATCAGATACCGGAAGACTATATGATACAGAGGAAGAAGCGAAAGAAGCGGCAGGTGGGTTAAACAAGAGTAAGGTCACAAAACAAGAAGTATGGCAGTTACCCATAACCCCCCAAATGAGATCAAAGTCGCTTCGGGAAGGGATGCCTGCTTATTCGTCAAAGGGGGCGCCAGAGGGTGGGAACGAACCAATATTTAAAACG
>Ga0307928_10001401_pt1 | contig 18230 bp, 51 predicted proteins | sample AceLakmetagen232_FD_201815 | JGI IMG/M metagenome (GOLD analysis project Ga0307928, IMG submission 201815) | Saline water microbial communities from Ace Lake, Antarctica - #232 | ecosystem: Environmental > Aquatic > Non-marine Saline and Alkaline > Saline | place: Antarctica: Ace Lake... | reverse complement strand
AAAACGCATTGGAGATAAACAAAAGAAGAAAGAGCAAAGACAAAGTTTGGGAACAAGCTACATTATACCGAGATATAGTCCAGGTTGAAAGCTGGATTGATGAGGTAGCTAAAGAATATATAGATGAGGCTTGATTAAAGAAAAGAAATTGAAAGTGGTCTTGAAACAAAGCCACCAGATGACCTACACGGGCTTTTTGAAAGGTGAGATGTATAGTAAGACCACCAGTCAAGCTGTAAATTTGATAATTTTAGGCGTGGACTGGATTAAAAAGAAAATATGAAAAACTATATCGGAAATTGTATCAATCCACCAATAAGAATTGAAAGATTGGTTGAGATAACGGAAAATGCTATTTCAATCACAAAGCAAGAATTTCTTGATAATTGTTACGTTCCTGAAGAAATGGAAGAAATGCTGAATGATAATTATACCAGTTTTTACAAGTATGATAGTGTTTATTTCTTTACTCACTCGGCTATTGAATATCTATTTGAATGATAAAGCAAGCTGGAAATGCTGGGTGCTGGCGACTGATACTTGACTTTTACAGTAAGATGTGGTATAATAAGCATAGCAAAATAAAAAAATATGATTGAAATGATGCCTGCTAAAAAGCTAAAGATACTTACGAATGGCAAGTTTTCACTAAAAAGGCTTCTTCAAGCGATAGAAGCTCATAGTCTGGAGATTGGAGAAACACTAGATGAGCTTCAATCTGATTGTAATAACTGGAAGCAACAAGTGAAAGAAAAAGGATATATAAAAGGAACTAGAGTTGCTTAGGAAGGGTGGCGAGGAAATATGAAAATAAAAGTTGGGGAAACTTTACAAGACGGAAAAGAAATTTATTTATTAGATAAAGTAGGAACGAAATATGTTTATTGGAAAGTTTATCGCAAAAGACTATGGGGAGAAAAAAGCGGAGAAATAGTCAATCAAGGATATTTTATTCAAACACCTAAAAAGGAAAGGGAATATGAAAACCTGGAGAGTTTTTGACAGAGGAAAAACCATCTCAAAGCATAGCAGTTTTTATTTGGCTCAAGTGGCTGTTAGTCGCCACTTGATAAATAGAAAAATATCTAACAATTATGAAATTGTCCCGACTAGAATAGATTATTGCCCTTATCACCCCAAAACTAAACTTGATGAAGCTGGAGAATGTCCTGAATGTTATAAGAAAATAATGAATTGGAAGAAAATATGAAAGTTAATCTAAAACAGAATTTTGATTGGCAGAATAAAGAATTTGTCAAAGAAACAAAAAGGGCTTGGGGGATTGTTAAAAGAATAGATGATAATAGACCAACCTTGAAGCAGATATTTTTGATTAGAAACAAAGAAGGGAATTTGGATATGTTAGCAAGTGATGGCTACCGCTTGTTTGTCAGAAAAGATTGGAATAGTTTTGACTTGCCTTTTAAGACAAGAGCTAAAACCTTGAGCTTGAAAATTGAAGGTGATAGTTTGATTACTGATAGGCTAAAAATAAAAGACAGGGAATTGTTAGACAATCTGCTAAAAATTCTTGATGGTGTTGAAAAGGCTAAAAAGCAAGGTTTAATGCTTAACCTCAAAGAGCCATTAAAAAGATTGGAGAAATTTAATGAAGCTAAAAAAGTGGTTTTGGAATTGAAAAAAGGCAAAACCTACTTAAGAGCTGATGATGATTACTTGAAAGGCAAAGCCGAGTTTTTGCTTCAAGATAACAACGATTTACCGAAACTAAACTTGAAAATTGCTTTTAATGCTTCTTATGTTTTAAGTTTATTGAATGGTCAAAACTATACGATTTTAAGCTTTACTGAAAATCCTTTACAGCCATTTTTAATTGATGGAAGTTTGTTAATGCCGATGAAAACGATAGAATAGAAGAGAGGCGAGGAAATATGATGAGAGCTTATACATTTAATACAGAAAAGGGCTATAAGGCAAAAACCGTAAAGCTAGACTTTTGTGATTGTTGTGGAAGAAAAAAGCCACTAACCAAAATTGTGTTGGCAGATGAAAGTGGTTGGGCTTTTTATTGTAATGATTGTGTTAAAAACAATCCGCAGGTATATATAGCTTGAGGCTAGAATAAAGACGGGATTAGAATTTTCAATAGATTGGAGGTGAAAAATATGAGAAGCATAGGAAAAAAGAATATCAATCTTGTTAAAAAATTGACAAAAGAAGTCATTAAAAGAAGAATGTTGCCGTGGGGTGAAATAACAAGCTATCAGGGAATTGATGAAGAGGTAATTGAAAAATTGCCAGTTGAATTATGGGACACTTGGGAAATGGCGGATCAAGAAATTCGGAGAATTATAAACGATACTATTAGAGCTTGAAACTTGAATTAGAAAGGAGGTGAGAAAAAGTGAAGAAACAAGAACAAAAAGTTATTTTGAAAGAATTAAAGAGAGCGAGGAAAAAGAAAAATTCTGAACCTCATTACCTAGATTGGTTGTTTTTACAGCTTGGTAAAACCCTTTGAGGCTTGACTGGTGGGGAATTTATAAACGAAAGTATAATTGATTAGACAAAGGAGGAGGTGAGAAAATATGAAAATATACAAGATTTACGATAGTGGTGGCGAAACGATTGACCGCTATACCATTTTAACTTGTCCTACGGAATGTTTAGGAGTTGATGATTGTGGTGGTCAAGTTTTTAGTCAATGGGGTGCTTGTATTGATGGCAAACATTTAGGGAAAAGGATTAAGTTTAATGACTTGCCAAAAGAAACACAAACTCACGTGCTAGAAAGACTAGCTTGAAACTTGAATTAGGAAGGGGGTGAAATAAATATGAAATATATAGTCGGAGTTAAAATTGAATACATTATTCGGCAAGATGTAGAAGCCACAACAAAGAAAGAAGCAGAAGAAAAGGCTATTAAGATAACTAAAAAAGAATATAAAGAAGGTGAATTTTCTTATCCTGTTTTTGAAATAGCTTGAAGCTGGACTTAAAAAGGTAGTAGAATTGAACAATGAACTTATATTGTTTTCACATCAAAAGGTTAAAATATAGAAGCTATGCTTTTGGCAAAGATAAGTATGAAGTGCTGGAAGTTTTTAAGAAAGAAATTATCAGAGACTATCCTGAATGGCTTGAGCGATTGCCTAAAGACTTAATGAAGCATATTGAAGAAATAAATCGCTGATTGCTACTTGACTTTTACTGTAAGATGTGGTATAATATACATAACAAAATGAAAAAGATACCTGCGGAATTTATCACAATTAGCTATAACGGTAAAGTTAAATTTGAGAAACCATTTTTTGCTTCGGGAACTCATTCAGTCGGAGTAATTGATGTTTCTTATACTGAGCTAGTGAAAACTTTTGGCTTGCCAAACTACCAACACGATAATTATAGGGTTGATGCGGAATGGTTGATTTTTACTCCAGATGGAGTGGCGACTATTTACAATTATAAAGATGGCAGAAACTATCTTGGTAAAGAAGGTTTAGATGTTAAAGATATTAGAGATTGGCACATTGGCGGACAAAATAAGTTGGTGGTTAGTTTGATAAAGAAAGCATTAGAGGGTGGTGAGAATATATGAGTAATGAATTAAACGCTTGCGACAAGTTAGAAATTGCTGAAAATTTAATGACGAAAGACCAGTATCGTAAATACTTGGATAAAGTGGCAAAAGCGGAAGGTAAAGAAGTAGAAGAAGAAAATGAGGAAGGCGGTGAAAATATATGAAAACTTATTACATTTATGTTTGTTATCCAATTATCCACAGAGATGATGATAGCACCACCTATACGGTTGCTTTTGAAGAAATGGAGAGCTTCAAAACCATAAAAGAAGCAGTGGCTTTTTGTAAAGAAAACTATGCTCAATACCTTATTGCGATTGAAAAGTGCGACAAGGAAGTTTATGAGAATGTTTGAAAGGCGGTGATAATATGAAATTCTTTATAATGCCAAAAAATGAAGGTCAAGAATTGAATTATACTGGAATACAAGATTTTCCTAGTGAAAAGCACGCTAAAATATATGCTAGAGAAATGGCAAGGAAACTAGCAGAAGCTATGCCACAAGGAGTATTTAGCGTAGAAATTGAAGAAGTCAAAAAGGATTAAAGTTTAATTTAGAAAGGAGGTGAAGAATATGAAAACTTATATGTGTCCGAATTGTAAGAAAAAACAGAATACGGTTATTCAATGGCAAACGGTTTCAGTTGCTTATGAATATAATTTGAAAGATGGTAAAAGCGAGGAAGTTGACAAGGAAGGTGGCGATCACAAGGCTTGGGCTTGTCCAGGGTGCGGAAAAGACTTGCCAGTTGACTTGTGTAAAAAAATAGAGAAGGAATTGTGGGGTTGATAAGCAAAAGGTCGAATCGATTTGACACGCTTTTAGCCTTGAAAACTCTTGACGGGTTAGAACTTTATGCTATAATGAAAATGTGGGAAAACACTTTGAAAGTCATCTTAATAAATTATCCGCAGAACAATCTGCTTATTTAGCAGGGGTTATTGATTGTGATGGATGGATAAGCTGGAAAAAAGACACTAATCACTGGAGAATTGGAGTTGGAACAACGAGCAAAAAATTGATAGATTTACTTATGGAAATGACAGGAAAGTCTAATGTTTATGTGGATAAAAGAAGTAAAAGGAAATGGAGTGATGGTTCGAAAAGAAAAGATTGTTATTTTTGGGAAATTTTTAGAATTAAAGAAGTTATAGACTTATTAAAAGCAATTATTCCCTATTTAACAATTAAAAAGAAGCTGGCAAAAACAGCCTATTATGAAACTAAGAGAAAATTGTCGAAAAAACGATAATTAGAAAAATGAAACCACCATTGAATGTAGTTAGCAGTAATTTATTTCAAACGCCACCGATAGCGATTGAACCATTGCTACCTTATTTGAAAAAGAATTGGGTGATTTGGGAAAACGCCTGTGGTAAAGGAAATCTGGTGAAAGCATTTGAAAAGAAAGGTTTTAAGGTGATTGGAACAGACCTTTTAACAGGACACGATTTTCTAAAGTGGCAACCTAAAAAATATGATTGTATTATCACCAATCCACCTTATTCTTTGAAGCAACAATTTTTAGAAAGAGCCTATGAATTAGGGAAACCATTTGCTTTTTTACTGCCACTAACAACCTTTGAAACGCAGAAAAGACAAGCATTGTTTAAGGAATATGGGTTGGAAGTCGTCTTTCTTGACAAAAGGATTAACTTTGAAACCCCGTCAGGGAAGGGTTCGGGGGCTTGGTTTTCCACCGCTTGGTTTAGTAATTGGTTGGACATAGGGAAGCAGATGGTCTTTACTGAATTACCAAAACCGCAGTTAAAACTAATATGAAAGCAAAGAGAATTAACGAAATATCATTAAAGGAAGCTAGACGAATTCAAACTCGGATTGTTAAGTTTGATGAATTGCTTGGTGGGGGATTTGTTGCTGGGCAAACAATGCTTTTTGCTGGTGAGCCAGGAATAGGAAAATCAACATTCATTCTTCAAGTGGCAAACAAGCTAGCTAAAAGACACAAGGTTCTTTATTCTTCGGGAGAAGAAAACCTACCACAATTAAAATTGAGGGCTGATAGACTTAATACACTTAATCCTCGCATTTGGTGTTCGGAGGCGATTTGTTTGGAAGAACTATTTGAATTGATTAACAAACTTGATCCGCAGTTTATCATTGTGGATAGCCTTCAAATGCTTTATTCGTTGAAGCTGAAAATCCGTCAGGGTTCTCCATCACAAATGAGATTTTGCCTTAATGAATTGATTAAGTCTTGTAAAAAGAAAGAAAAGAATTTAATTGTTATTGGACATTCAACCAAGTCAGGACTAATAGCAGGGCTGATGACTTTACAGCATATGGTGGATACGACTTTCTTTATGCGGACAACAGATAATGACTTAATAGAAATTTACAGTAGGAAAAATCGCTTTGGTGCTTCTCGGATTGGCTGGAAAGTGGTTATGCTTCCGCAAGGAATATATGACGCTTCATCTAAAGAAATAGTAAGGGAGATAAAATTAAAATGGGAGAAAATCAAGAAAATCTTGGACACAAGCTGGAGTAATCGGTTGGTTGTGAGAAGTGATATGAAATATCTTTTTGATAAGGCATTTGGAAAAGAAAACCTGAAAAAAATCAAAGGCTTCGACATCATCTACCACCTAAAGGATTGACTTTTTCTAAATAGTATGATATAATGTTATAGAAAATGAAATCGTTTCTGCTTACTAAAGCATACTAAATTAAAATGACTATCAAACCAACAAATTTTATTCTACAAATGCTCCTTGCTTTTTGGTTGCTTAATGCTGTGAACCAGTTTCTTGCCGACTGTTTTTATAAAGGTAAAAAGAATGCTCGGACAGCAATCTTGGCACAAATTCTGATATTAACTTTAAGCTGTTTAATAATTTTAATTCGCTTAATCGTGGGCAGGTAGTTGTCTCCTAGCAGGTATCGCTACCTGCCCTAATTAATAAATAAAATGGAATTAAATAATTTGACAATGATGAAATTACTAGGAGTAAAAGGAAAAGACCAGAAATTATTTTTTGTTCAGGTAGGAACAAATAGAATTTATTTTGAAAAGGAAGACGAGGCAATCGTTTTATACAAAGCACTTGCTAAGTTAAAATCCTTATTTATTGATGAAGAAAAAGTATATAACTGGGATTACAAAAACCTCAAGGAAACCCAATCTTTTAAATATAAAGTATTCAATGAAGTAATACTGGGGCAGGAAATTATTGAAATGTGGTCTAGTAAAGAAGAAGCACAGGGAGCAAAGGAAAAATTTACTAAGCTATTAAAGAAAAAGAAATGAAAAAAAGAGATACTAATGCTAAATATATGACTAGAAATCAAGTGGCTAGTCATTTTGAAATATCCTATATGACTCTTTTGAATAGAATAAATAGTGGAATGTTGAAGCCTGATATGAAAATTGGAAAGCACGATTTCTTTTTAAGAGAAAGGATAGAAAAAATGAGCAGAGACGACATAGCCTTAGCTGGAAAAAATTCTGGGCGATGGGCAATGAAACTTCCAACAGTTCAAGAAATTGTAATTCTAACCAAATATTGTTTGGCAAAAATTAGTGGCAAGAAAGCAATGGAAGAGTTGGGTGTTGAGAATAAACAGAGAGCAGGTCAAGTTATGCAGAATATTGCTTATAGGAAGTTTTATTTTGATTTATTAGGAAAGGAAGAGTAGGGAAGTGGAAAGAACATCATCTCGAAAAGTGAGGCTAGGATTAACTTTAAAAGTTTGGGATAAGAGTGGAGTAGTAAAGACATACCGAAGGCGGTCAAAGCGGGCTTTTGCTAGTTTGATAGGTAGGGTTTCTGGCGAGAAGTATACATTAAAGGTCATCTATGGAAAATATAAAGATGTATTCGGAAAAATGGTTACATTCGACAATGAAGGAGAATACAAAACCAAGAAAGATTTGAAATATGCTTTTAAATGCTTTACTGAAAAGGGATTATTAGATGATTTGGAAAAGGGAACAGTAAAGAAATGACTAAAGAAATAATAGGAATGATTCTGATGTTGCCATTGGTAATAACTTGTATGTGGGCTTGTTTGGTAAATGAAGAGATAAGAACAAGAACATTCTTAGTTGGAATAGTAACACTTTTTTTGTTTGGATTATTTCTACTTAGTGGATAAAAGGAGAACTAAAAATGGGAGTATATGATACTTACGGCAAGATACAAATTAAAGTAGGTGAAGTAACACTAGCCAATTATAAAATTGGTGATGAAGTCCCCATTCCTGATGGCGTATATGTGGGACACGAAGGAGTAATTGTAATAGTAGAGGGTAAATTTGTGGCTGAATTCAGTTCAATCATTAGCAAGTGGGGAGATGTCTTGAAACCTAAAGAAATTATTGAAAAATGTGATCCATTTAATCCAATTAGTGTGAATTTTGGAAAAAGAAGGAAGCGAGAAAATGAAAAAAAAGAAACATAAATGTTTAAATTGCGGCAGAGAATTAATGCCATACCTTTATACCAAAAAAGATGGCTTTCCAAAGCTTATTGGCAAGCATAATGGATACACTTATCGGTGTAAATGTTCAGGGAAAGATTTAATTATATCAATAGGATAAAAAGAAATGAGCGAGAAAATGAAGAACGAACTAAAACCCATTGATTTAAAACTAATACAACGAATGGCTCATGAAGTATGGCAGAAATATGATGATACTTATGGCTATAGAACTGAAAAACAAGAACGAAATGCCAAAGTATCAACCAAGCATCCAGATAATATATGGTTTTTTTGGAATCAATTTGACATAAATAATCAAAAAGAATTGGTGAGTAAAATCGTTTCTGAAATACCAAGACATCCCAAGTCGGTTATAAGATTAATAAAATGGTTTGGAGAAAGAGAAAAAGAATATAAGGAAATGTTTAATAAAAGGAAAAAGAGGAAGAAATGAAAAATAAAACCTTAATAGCAATCATTTTTATCTTAATCTTTGGCATTTACACGGGTTGGTATATTGATCCAGGAGTCTGTAATGGACCTTATAAACAAAGAGCAATAGGGATTAATGTTACTAAACCCTTTTTGCGTGGACATTGGCACTTTTATTTAGGATTTGGAAATAAGCATTGGGATTATCAAGAAAAAGTAAGTGATTCAAGAAGCAGAGAATGTAGGGTGAAAGGAACTGATGATACTTTTGGAATCGATTATGAAACAGGAGAGGAATTTGAAATGGAGTGTGTTTGGGTAAAAGATGACTATGTACGCAGAAGTGGATGTGCTTACTGGTATGACAAATATGAAAGAACAGACAATATCATTGATTTAACGCCTTGGGCAAAGAAAGTAAAAGATAATTAACATGAAAAATTGGTATAACTTGTTAGCTGCAATTTTTTCTATTGGAATATCTGCTTTTATCGTTGGGTCAGGAAGACCATCTGCTATCACTTATATTAACTTTATTCTAAGTGGAATGAATTTGGCAGTTTTTATAATAAGAAACTTGGAGGGGAGGTGAAGAAATGTGAGAAAAAGTAATCTGACAAAAAGTGAGTTCAAGCTATTGGTAAGCCTTAATGCTCAAGGGGTTAGAGCAAAGGCAATCGCTGGCATTATTGATTGTGCCGCAACTTCCGTCTATGTATGGAGGAAATTCAAAACTTGGGATGATTTCCAAGCCTTTAAAAAAGAACAAGCTAAAGAAAGACTAGCTAAAACAAGGAAGGAAAAATCAAAAACTGAGGTTGGTTCAGAAACAAAGGAACAATCAGCCAAGTTGCCATCAATGAAATACTTGATTGATGTTTCCTTGAACTCTATTGCTGAAAGCTTAAGAGAGCTAGTCGCAATAGAAAAAAGAAAGGAAGCTGGTAGACAGGCTTTTTACGAGAAAAAGAAAAGACTTTGGAGAGCATGATTCGCAAGAAGAAAAATGTCTTTTATTGCGAATTTTGTGGGAAGCATAGTTTGGCGGCTTGGGTAATAACCAAGCACGAGAAGAAATGCACCATGAACCCAGACCGCAAATGTGGACTATGTAAAAAAGACTTTAAAAAGACAACCGAAAAAATAAAAGGATACATAATGGATGAAACAATGAAAAAAGTGATGGGCAAACCAAGATTTAATACCAAGGAAATACAGATGATACTCAAAGGAGTAAGACCTTGAAACGTTATGGAATAAATTTGATAAATTCGAAATTATGAACTTAAATAATTCACAACTACCATTTTCAAAAAAGTGGGTTGGCAAGAAGAAAATAAAAGAGAAACTAAGAAGTGAATTCCTAGTTCCACCCTTTAGTATTCTTGACACCAGAAGGGGATATTGGCAGAAGCGAAGGAATGCTTGGCTATCATTAGGAATTAGAAGTGAAACAGGAAGAAGCGTTAATCAAGAATATCTTAAGAAATCGGCAGGTAGATATTATAAAGAAGGAGTTCCTGTGATTTCAGGAGGTTCATCTGGACCAAGAGCTGCTTCAGTTTTTGATCCTGTGCTATGTGAGTTGATTTATAAATGGTTTGGGTTCAAAGAAGCAAAGGTTCTTGACCCTTTTGCTGGTGGTTCGGTTAGAGGAATTGTTGCCGAACATTTAGGACTTGACTATACAGGAATTGATCTTAGCGGAGACCAGCTTGAAGCCAATAGGAAACAGGCTAAAAAAATAGGAGTAAGCCCTAAATGGATAGAAGGAGATAGTGCTAATATAAAGAAGTTAGTCAAAGGAAAGTTTGACTTGCTTTTTAGTTGTCCGCCCTATTATGACCTAGAAATCTATGGGAACAAGGAAGGAGAATTAAGTGCAATGTCAACCTATCGAGATTTTCGCAAAGCATATTTTGATATTATTGAAAAGAGTGTATCAATGCTTGACTATGAAAGATTTGCTTGTTTTGTTATCGGAAACATCAGAGATAAAAAGGGATACTATCGAAATCTTGTCGGCGATACAATAGAAGGATTTAACAAAACTGGCATGAAATTGTATAATGACATTGTTTTAATTAACTCGGTTGGATCATTAGCAATTAGGGTTGGGAAACAGTTTAGAGGCTACCGCAAAGTAGGAAAGTGTCATCAGAATGTTTTGGTTTTCTATGAAGGAAATCCAACAAGAATTAAGAAAATCTTTGGTAAAATAAAAACATGAAGAAATACAAAAGGAAACTATTAAAATTTGCTTTTCGCCATCCAAATTTGGCTGGAGGATTAGTGGGATTAGTTTTAGGAACAGTTTGTGGGGTTATATGCTTAATTTTATTTACATAATTGAAGGAATTGCTGTTATTGGATTAATCCTTTTAATAAAAAAAGTTTTAAATCGTAAATCAAAGACAGGAGAAATTAATAGCCTTAGTGATCCAAATGGACTTAAGGCCCTGAAGAAGACAATAAAATGGAAGCAAAAAAAGTAACAGAGAAAGAACACGAAGAAATGTTTGACTATTTTTATGAATGGCTAACCATTTGGAATAAAAAATGCTTAAGGAATTTCTTGCCAACAGGCTGGGAATTTAATTTCAAACAAGCTAAAGAAGTAAACAACTGGTTATCTCAAACAGTAGCGGATGATGCAGATAAGGCAATAGTATGAGTATTTATGTAATATCTTCAGCCAAATTTAGTAGTAAAAAGAAAGCCATTGAACAATTAGAAAAATGGGATGAATTGGGCAACCTTGATGAAAAAGCTAAAGTATATGAAGTTAAAAAAACATTCAAGATAGTTAAAGGAATACAACTAGAGGAGGAGAAATGAAAAGCGAGGTTAATCATGGATAGCTATGGAATCTTAATCGTGGGACACTTGTCAAAAGATGAGTTTATCCTACATGGGCGTGCGAGGCGGAGTTTGGGTGGTTCACTATACTGGACTTGCTTCCCTGCAAAAAAACTCGGACTAAAAGTGGCTCTTGCTCCAAAATTGGCAAGGAGAGATTTTCCTTTGTTAAAAGAATTTGAAGGTATGGACTTATATCCGATAGATTCTTGGGCGACCAAAGAGAGACTATTCATTTATCCTTTAAACGAGGATTTGGACAAAAGGATTATTAAAGTATTTTCGCCTGGAACTCCGATAGACTCAACAGAACTGCCTGATATTAAAGCGAAAGTAACTATGCTCGCAGGAGTCCAAAACACAGACTTCTCAACGAATTTTGTTAAATCAGTCGCCTCAAGGAAGCAATACGGAGACTTAGCCTTAGACGCTCAATCTTTTATAAGGGAAGTAAGAGACAGGGAAGTATTCTACAAACAATGGCGGGAAAGAAGACAAATTTTACCACTAACAAAGTATTTCAAATGCGACCTCAAAGAAGCCAAAATACTAACTGATAAAAGCCCAGAAGAAGCCGCCAAACAATTAAACGAATGGGGAGCAGAAGAAATAATAATAACAAGTAAAGACGGAATAATGACCTATGTTGAAGGGAAGTATTATAAGGAGATTTTATCAGAGAAAGACATTAAGGGGAGGACGGGAAGGGGCGACACGGCGTTTTCCTCATTCGTTAGTTCCCGACTTCAAGGAAAATGTGGTTACGAATCAACCCGAACAGCTAGGGAATATACTGAGGAAAAGTTGAAAATAGAAGGAGCTGTGAAATGAACCATAAACAGAAAGTAAAACTAGCTCATAGATTAAGAACAAGGCAAGAAATAAAAGACAGAGTATCTATTTTCCAAACAGAAGCGTGGAGCAAAAGGAAAGCGGCAATTGAAAAAAGGGTAGCTAAGATAGGAGCAGTAAAGAAATGAAGAAACAAAAAAAGTTGAAAAAAATAAAAGGGACTTATAGCAAACTGATGGATATTGTTAAACAAAAAGAAGAATGTCCAGTTGACCATTCTGACTCAACCAAGTTGACTTTGGTTCATCAAAAAGATGGGACTTCCTATCAGAAATGCGAATTTTGCGGATGGATAAATACATCTTGGTTTAGGCCAACTAAGAAGGTGATAAAAATGAAATTTCCCAAAAGGGTGATATTGATAAAGCCATTGCCGAAGGTCAAGGTTGGTACAGTCTATGTTTTAAGCGAAGACAAGGAAAAATACATTGCTACAATGGCATTGGGGACTAGCCATAGCATTATTTCCTATTTTGAGGTACTTCCGTCAATTCGGGTTTTGGATAGTCCTGAGTTTTTTAAGAAAGTAAAATGAAGCTAAACAAAATCTATCAAGGTAATACATTAAAGGTTTTGAAAAAAGAAATTGATTGGTGTTTAGAACATCCCGCTACTAATTTATCTAAGCAGTTTCAAAAGGGTTTTGTGGCAGGATTACGACAAGCAATTTTTTTAGTTAATAGATTAGAAAGTAAAACCAAGAATAGGAGGAAGGGAAAATGAATGAATTAACTATGGAAAACGCTATTAAAATCAAAATGAAGGTCATCATAGATATCAAGAAGTGGTATTGGAGGCAAAAAAAGAAAAGAACAGGCATCTTCCGATGGCAGAATGTAAGTTTAAAGAAGGTTCGGAAGATGATTGATGAATTGGAGAATAAAATTAGATCGGGGGAATTAAAATAAAGAAAGGAGGTGAATATGAAAAAACTTAATGTTAAAGCAATTAAAATTCTCGTTTTCGCTATAATTCTGGTCGTTCTTTTAATGGGTGTTGCTATTCAATTGAAAGACCGCTGGTCAGAAATGGGCTTTGCTTTTAAACATCCCAATATGGTTCGAGAATTAAGGCAACTTTATGAAATGGAACATGAAGATGCTGATTATCGAATTCTGTTAAGGCAGCGGATGGAGATTGAAGAAGCTGAAGAAGTCGTAGAAGAAGAAGTAAAAGAATAAAGCCTGAGGCACCTCGTTCGGGTGAACCGATAGAAATTCGAGGGAAGAATGAGCGAAGCGTTACTGAAGCAGTAATAGCACGTCATCTTAGAGGAACACCAATGGAAGACTTGGAAGGAAAATTTATGGAATGTGAGATTGACCCATTTTTAATGGTGGCTATTGGAATTCAAGAATCACGACTGGGTAAGGCATATGCTGATAAATTTAATAAAAAATATCACAATCCATTTGGATTAAGTTCTGGTGGAAGTTTAATTATATATGATTCATGGATAGATTCAATTGATACAGAATGTAATTTATTAAAACGCTTAATTGGCAAGGGAGCAATCAACCTTGATATGCTAGGAGCCATATATGCTAAGGATCACCGCTGGCCTAGCAAAGTAGGTAACATGTATTTAGACTTATGGGATGAATTTGAAGGACTATTTTACGAATAAAAGGTTGACAAAGTGCTAATAAAATGATATAATATATACTATGTTTTTCGATGGGACTTGGGACTAAAAAATAAATAAGAAGGCATGAAAAGAGAGATTAAAGAAATTAAAAAAGGAATAGTTCGGATAACGACTGTTGACGAACGTTGGTATGTCAGGCAGAAAAAGAATGAAGAAACTGGACTGCCAGAAGACAAATTTGTGCCATCAGTAACTTGGATTTGTTCTTATTACCCAAAGGGCGTGGCGTTTTGGAAATGGTTAGCTTCGCACGGATGGGACGAAGCAGAGGCCATAAAACAAGCTGCGGGAGATAAAGGTTCAAAAGTTCACTACGCAAGCGAAGATATTCTTTTAGGAAAAGAAGTAAAGATGACTGATAAATACCTCAACCCCACTTCGGGGGAGCCAGAAGAATTAACCAAAGAAGAATATGAATGTTTAATGAGTTTAGTTGGTTGGCTAGAACCTCTGGAGATTGAAGTAATTGCTATAGAAAAAACTGAATTTAATGATGAACATGGATATGCTGGAACAGTTGATCTTATGTGTAGAATTGATAATCAGCTTTGGATTGTTGACCTTAAGACAAGTGCTAATATTTGGCCAAGCCATAAACTTCAAATTTCTGCTTATTCCCATTTAGACATTGATTATAAAGAATTGGGAATTACAAAAGATGAATGGACTAAAAAGAAATTAGGAATTTTACAGCTTGGTTATCGTAGAAATCGAAGGGGATATAAACTCAGCGAGATAAAAGATGAGTTTGATCTTTTCCTAGCTGCTAAAAAAATCTGGTGGAGTGAGTGTAAGAATGTTCGTCCATTACAACGGGATTATCCAGTAAGCCTATGTGTAAAAAAATTGAAACAAAAGGAAGGGAGGTGAAGAAATATGTGTCCATCGTTTAAAACAGGCGATAAATTGTCTTTTGATAGGAGACAACTTTTCGCTGAACTAAAAAACAAAGGCGAGAAAATCCACTTTCGGATTGTTGGGAATGATTATCAATACGATGCCAAACATTTCTTTCAGGATGACAATGGTAAATGGATAGTTACTTTCTGTCCTAGGGTAATGAATGATTTAAAGTGTGAATATTGCGAAAAATACTTTGACCTTAAAAATCAAGCAAGGGCAGAGGAAGATGAAAAGAAACAGAAAGAGTTCTTAAAACAGGCTAGGAAATTTGGTCCTACAATCAGGTTTTACTACCCAATTATTGACAGAGAAAAAGAAATGGCACGAGTTTTCAAAGCAACTCTTTCAACTAGGATTAAGTTCGACCAAGAACACGAAAACGGTATTGATATTGTTGATTACGACTATATTGTTACCAGAACAGAAACGCCAGGGAGCGACTATTATAGCCTAACTCGACTTGACAGCAAGCAAACCAAACCATTGACTGCTAAAGAAAAAATAGAAGTTGAAAAGATTAATGGTTGGAATCTTGAAGAAATCGTTGCAGGAAAATCAAGCAAAATAGTCAAGAAAAGGAAGGAAAATTCGTGAGAAAATTCCCGTTTTTGACTGTCGGTTCAGTCCTAGAAGAGCTAAAAAAGGAAGGTCTTCCTATTACTAGATTAACTTTTGGAAGATTGGAAAAAGAAGGATTGTTTATAAGCAAAAGAAGCACTGGTGGGTGGAGGATATACACGAAAAAAGAAATGGCTATTATTGTTCAGTTGATTAAAGAAAATTTTGGTAAATAGGAGGGGGGTGGGTAAAATTAACAAAACTTTAAGATGGATTGTCCTAGTTTGGTCAATCATTACAATCCCTTATGCTTTATTTGTAGAACCAGATTTATACACAGCGTTCTTTCAACTTTTGTATATTGGATTAGTGATTGGATTGATGATAAGTGATATTCGTGAGAAAGAATAATATGCCAAGTGGAAAGCTCAACGCACATCATATTGAAAATTTTGCTCAATATCCAGAATTAAGGTGTGCTATTAATAATGGAATAACTTTTTGTATTGATTGCCATCGGGATTTTCATAATAAATATGGTCGTGAAAACAACACTAAAGAACAATTAGAAAAATTTTTAATGATTTCTGATTTAAAAGAATAAGCAGGAAAGGAGGTGAATATTAAAAAAATCTTAGTAGGGATTTTAATTGGATTATTTATTGGTTCATTAATAGGAGGAATCCTTTGGTCGGGAAAATATATTTCACTATATAAGAAATACTCTCAAAGAGGAAAAGCAATAGAGTTACTAAAATAGGAAGGAGGTGAAAAAGTGCTAATTAAAAATCTCAGAGATTGGAAATATATCTTTGATGCCAAAAAAAAGATATTAACCATCTTTGACAAGAAATTAAAAAAAAGCGTCAATCAAGACAAGGTAAGAAGACTTTCTCTTGAAAGATTCTCAATCCGTTGTAGTGACCACCAACGAATTGAAGAAAAGAAAGAACTAAGAAAGAAAGCAGCAAGACTAAAAGCAGGAAACAGAGATAAAGTTCTTCGTCTTAAAGCGAAACATAAAAAACAGGTTGAAACTTTGAAGGAAAAAATCACAGCCTTGAAAATAGAAAATGCGAAAGCGTAGAAAGAAGCGTAAAAAGAGAGAAATTTCCCTATTACGAGACAAATGTGATATTTTGTTTAGTAAAATCGTTAGAAGCAGGGGGTTTTGCCGAAAGTGTGGTACCAGAAAGCAACTTCAATGTGCTCATATTGTTTCCCGTTCATATAAAGTTACTAAATGGAATTTAGACAACGCCTTCTGTTTATGCAAAAGCTGCCATACATACTTTACTTGGCGTCCTTTAGAATGGGATATATTTGTTATTCAACAAATAGGAAAGAAAAAATACGAAGACTTAAAGAAATTAGCTTTAACCCATTTGAATTTAAACTATAAAAAGAGAACTAAAGAAGGTTACGAAAAACTATACGAAGAATTAAAAAAACAATTAGATTAAATCACTTCCCCATAAAATCTATTGCGTTCTATATTCAAAACCTAACCCCACTTAGCATTTGCACTAATAATATCCTCGTCAATCTCTATCTTCCCTACATCAGGAGCAAATCTTATGGAGAACCCATAAAGTTGTTTTGTCTTTTGTTCTATCCAACCACTTCGTTGAGTGTATTCGTCTGTTTCTTTGTAAGGGCCAGATACTCCAAAAACTACATCTCTTGCCCCATCTTTCTCTCTAACTGGCTGAATCCCTAGACCCTTACGGTGAGTGTGGGCTGATAGATAAAAGTCGTGTCCCTGAATTTCTCTACTGGCCCTCATTGGTGGGTGCATATTATTATAGATAGAATTACCTCTTAGTTTATGGGCAACAAGTCCAGAGTATTCTTGGTCGCCTGCTTCTAAAGTAAGTTCTAGTAATCCCCGTTTGTAGGGAACGCCAGTAATGTCGGTAAAATCAGCATAAGGGTCTGCACCTGTTCGTGCCGCCCACTTGCTGTCGTGTTCTCCTGATACTGCGGCTATAACTCTACCCTTAGTCCTTTTCCAAAGTTCTCTCATAAAACCTCGTTGTTCGTCTAGGCTTCCCACTTGTTCCATGCTTGCTCCACCCCAAAATACTCCTTCAACAATATCGCCACCAAACAAAATGTAGCTTTTAGGAGTTTCCATTATGACTTCGATTTCTTGGAAAAACCTTTCGTGATTTGTTCTAGGATGCCAAGCGTGTAAATCCGCTATGAAATTAAGGATTGCTTCATCTGGAACAGTAACCCTTACACCACCTTGGGCTTGTGGAGAAAACTCTCTTGCGTCTTTGGAACGAGCGATAGCAATTGTAGCGTAATCTTTAAATGTTTTTCTCTCTGGAGCACCTTCAATGACTGGAGGTAGTTGTCCTTCAAGTGCGAGCTTCCTTCTAATTTGGGTTCTTGTCTTAAATTCACCCCTTAAATAGTGTAGTCCTTCTTTTGTCAGTTGCTGTGCCTCCCATTCACATAATCCTCAGTTGTTATATCAGGAGGAAATCTTTGTTCATTAAAAGTAAGTTTATCTGAAACTGCTTCAGGAATATTTATGCCCATGACAGTAGCGAAAGAAAAACAATAAATAATCACATCAGCCAATTCATGTTCAATCATTTCCCTTTCTTCGTCAGTATAGTTGCCTGGCTTATATCTCACTTCTTGTAATAATTCTGCCGCTTCAATACAAATCCCCATCGCTAATGTCTGGGGATTATTGTTTTCTCGAAAAGCCAGTCGGCTCTCATTAAAAGAATGGATGTCGTTTTGTAAATTAAAAACTGATATTTCTCTTTCTTTCACTTTTTAATGGTCTCCCATCTCTTCAATAAACTCCCTTGTAAAATCCACTAAACTGACTAAATCCAGCCTTCCGCCTCTTTACTTTTTTCCGCACCCACTCTTTATTAAACTGTTCTCTTTCTTTCATAAGATTCGTAGATAACTTATTTCTAAGTCAACTTTCACTTATAATAAGTGAATCTTATTTTTTTGCCTTTC
>Ga0307928_10001400_pt1 | contig 18230 bp, 33 predicted proteins | sample AceLakmetagen232_FD_201815 | JGI IMG/M metagenome (GOLD analysis project Ga0307928, IMG submission 201815) | Saline water microbial communities from Ace Lake, Antarctica - #232 | ecosystem: Environmental > Aquatic > Non-marine Saline and Alkaline > Saline | place: Antarctica: Ace Lake... | reverse complement strand
TTAAGGGAGAGTAAGAGTGAGTGTCATATATGTCAAATGTATTGTCACTTATATCTAACACTAATAGTTAGTATGAGAAACATGAGAAAAGAATACTACTCTTTAATCCACCAATGTTCTTTGAATAGAATACGACGAACTGTAGCTCTTGATGTTCCATACATCTCAGCTATAGTATGTATAGGTGGTGGTATACTATCATCATTACGAGGAACATAGTCATGAGTATCTCTATATTCTTTACGAGCCTTAGCTAATGAGTAGATCTCTTTACATTCATCTATTGTTAGATAAGAGAGATAGTTACTACTACCTCTCCTTGTCTTATACCTGTCTATAGTTGGTTGAGTAGCCATCCTTCAAAGTTATGTAGATTAAGTTGTAGTTTATGTAATTGAGAAGTAGTGAATATAGGTTCATTCATCTTCTTATTGAATAGCTCTTCATCTTGGTCTAATTGTTTAACATAGTCTATCCAATTGTGATCAGGTATATTGATGAAGGCATTCGGATTGAACCATTGAGTTACAAGAGGGTCACCCCAATAGATAGGTATAGATCTTGATAAAAAACTATCCATTAGCTTTTCTGTTGTATAGCCTACATTAGAAGAGTTCTCCATTACTAAAGAGAACTTATGAGGATGCTCTTGAAAGTACTCTAATTTAGATTCTCTCCAATATCCGTTAAGACTATCAAGAGCATTAGATGTATTGCATACCTTACCATATCCATCTACTTGTTTATATGTAGATAGAGTGTCAGCATATAGCTTTCTTATATGGTTAGAAGGATTAGAAACAGTAAAGGAACAGAAGTTAGTATATGTAGTATGAGTATACCTATTCGTTAACATATCTAAAAGACGAGGCCACTTAAGCATATACATTTGCCATAAGGGTAGGTAGTAGTTAGTATGAGATTGAAGGTCAAAGGACATAGAAGATGTAGCTATAGGGAAGTTATTAGTCCTATGGTTTTCAGCTAATATAAGTATCTTCTTAGCATTAGAGAATCTATATTGCTGTATTCCTTTTTGTCCATTGAATATAGAATGAAAGACTACATCAGGATATCTATTGTCTATTACTACATTATAGTATTGTTGTAGTATTGGGGTGATGAAGTCTTCTAAAGACCACTCAGGCCACAGGTTTGTATATGTTATCTTAAGTGTTTTCATAAGTCTTGCCCAACAAAGGTGCCATCTTCATTCTCAACAGTGAATACTCTTTCATTACCTGTTATTTTTAATTCTGGTAAATCCTGTATGTGAGCCATGTTGTCATTGATTACTAAAGGCCAGATATATCTCCATAAGAATGGTTGATCAGTATTAAAGTAAGCTCCTCTTGCATTACTATGTACCATAGTGAATGGCATTGAGTTCATATGGTTTTGTATTAGTTCATCGTATATAGGAGCTATTTTCTTTATTAGTTTAGAAGAACAACCCCACATACCACCACATACAGGAACGGCATGGAACTTATGATCTCTCATTGTATGAAAGCTTTTACCAGACTCTATCCACTCATTGACAGCAGATGCTTCCCTGGGTCCCAGTAAACTATCAAGATCTCTTACTATTGCAAAATCAATAGATCTATCCTTAAGTACTTCAAACCTCCAAAATAAACCTTTATGGCCCTCTGATGGTGGCCTCTTAATAATCTCTATTCCTTCTATATCTAAGTCTTGATCAGTATAAACTCTTACCTTCCATCCAGGATAGTATATTTTAGCTGCATCAACATTTCTTTTTACTCCTTTAACATATTTAGGGTTGTTCCCATATAAGGAGTACGCAATTATCTTTTTCATGTCCAATTTCTTTTTATTATTCTTCTATCAAGTTCTGACCAATCTTCTATTTGATATGCTATTTTAGTCTTTAACATATAAGCTTTAAGAGGTTCGTCTTCATAGTATCTTAAATCATTTATACAATCATCATTAGTAGTGTCAAACTTAATCATTTCATTAGCTACTTTATTATATGCTGTATCTCTAATGATGTATGCTTGAAGGCCATCTGTAAACCCTGGTGTAATAATGTAGTCATTAACATCTATACTTTCTATTCGTTTACCTCCTATTGCTATACTTCTAACTGCTCCACCTAAGTAAATAATATCCCAATCTTCTGGAGCATTACCTAATATCATATGGAAGTTAGGTGGTTCAATGAACTCTACATCATCCTCAACTATAAGGACTTGTTTAAGTTCTAATGCCTTAGCCATCTTAATAGCACCAGCATGAGATAATGTACATCCTATTTGGAACTTATTAAACCTTTCACAAGGATTAGCGAACTCATCCTTAAAGGAAAAGTAACTTCTTTTAGGTGGTGAGTATTGAAATACTGGCATCTTAGCACCATCATATGCTGGAAAATAAAGGACATCATCTAAGCCATTATCCTTTAAGTGCTTTTCAAGTCGTACTCTACGGTCTTTTCTTCTTTCTAAACTAATTGCTATTGTTTTCATAACTTAAAATCTGTTTCATTTAATTGAATGTATGTTTTTGAGTATATGCGCGCATCTTTAGGAGTATCTTCTTTTCTACAATGTTCAGGTATCAGGCCGTTATCTACTTTGAAATAAATTCCTGATTGATCAATACCCATACCTACATCTTTTAATATTCGTTCAAAAGTATATCCAGAAGTTATGGAAATATCTAATATTTTTAATATAATTTCGTCTTTAAGTAATTTCATAATTTTCTATTTTTATTTGATTTTTTAATTCCTTCATATAATAAAGACCTGTCAAGGCCTAAGTATTTGACTAAAGGTTCCACCACTTTTACATGTTTACCTAAAGGTCTTAGGCCATGACAATCCTTATAGTAACCGGACTGTAATTTCTTATTATCATACATCCAATTGGACCTATCTATTCTATCTTTTAATAATTGTCCTTGTATAAAGCCTCTATTGAACCCCATAATCTTGGACTTATCTCTACTCCATTTGTATACTAACTTCCTTATAAGGGACTCTTCACTAAACACTTCAGATGAAGTGTTTATATCTTCTTTTAAATCAAAGATGCTCCTTCCTCTCCAAGTGTATAGTAATATGTCATCTTCATAGTACTCAGGATTTATTATTGCTTTCCATATCTTATGAGTTGCTATCATATAACATCCAGCAAACTTCTTCCATTCACCACCTTCAGGTACCATGGCTCCTTCATGACTATCATATGATAATGAAATGAACTTATCTTGATTAGCTTCAGCAACATCAAAGGCTTGTTTGAAGTAGTTTTCATTAAGTGGTATCATATCAATATCAGACACCATATTAAGTCCTTTATGTTTAGAGTACTGTAATATCCTTGCTACCTTGGTCCATACTCCTTCTTCAATATCAGGTCTTGTTTTAACATGGATGACATCAGCATAATCTTCCATCCATTTCATCTTAGCTTTATCATCAGATACAGCAATGAGCTTTACATTGTAGCCCCACTTCCTCCAGGCACTTGCAACTATAGGAACGAATTCACTATATGTAGGGTTGTCGTTAACACTTAAAAATATATTTCTATTCATAACTGATTGGTTTCCATTATACATACTACTATAAATCTTTGAATGTATACCCTTTGTACACTTGTTTCTCAACTATAACATTCCTTATCTTTTGTTGGTTAGTCTTAAAGTATTTTGCAGCAAAGGTGACAGCTCTAAATGATATAATATCTCCTTCATCTACACCTGTTGCTTGAACTGGTAAAGACTTACCTGTCTTAACATCCTTTTTCAATATCCACTTTAAGTTAGATATATGGTTGTTCTTCTTATTTCTATCTATGTGTGTAATCACATATGAATTAGGTGGATAAGGTCTTGCTGGTCCAAAGGTGTTCATTACTAATTGGTGTATAAGGAATGTTGTTGGCTTACCTTTTTTAGATAAGTTAATAATGTCATAGTCATACATTTGGACTTGAGTAGCTCTTTCTTTAGGTCGTTTATCGTTTCCTTTATAACTATAAACAACACCATAAGGAGTTATCTTGTACATATTTTCGTAACCAGGGATCCATTTAGCATCTTTTTTCATTTTGGTTTGTTTACTTTAGTTGGTTCAATAGACCATTTAGTGTCTACTGGTTTGAATGAGTTTTCATTATCTGCATTTGCTGTTATACTATCGTGGCAAGACTTACAAAGTGGTTGTAAGTTAGAAGGATCTAATCTTCTACTTGGTTCATCCTTAACATCAAGGATATGGTGAACTATTGTTGCTGGTCTTATCATACCATTTTCAATACACTTCTCACATAAAGGTTTCCTTTTAAGGATAAAGTCTCTTAATATTTGCCAAGGAGAACTTTTATAAAAACGCTGACGAACTTCTCTTTTACTCCAATCTTCCATTTTCTTCTCTCTTCCTTTTATAAAAATCTGATATTTGTTATGTATGTGTAATAATGTTTCATTATAAATATATTATATTATGGCTAAAAAATTCCAAGAGGTTTATAAAACCCAACAAAAACGTTACGAAGAAACTCATAAAGAGTCTCCAAAAAAACGTGTTAAAAAATAACTTATAACGTATATAGATTATCCAGTCCTATCTTAGAACTTGAAGGCATAAATCCAGGATATATCTTATTAAATCCCTTAGCATATCCTGTTTTTATTATCTGAGTATAGTAAGCAAATGCATTCGTATACTTAGGGTTAAACCTATCCCAATAAAGGTATAAATCCATGGAGGCTTGAGCCTTACAATCATCTCTATCATCTTCACATTTATAAGTAAACTTCAAAGAGAATCTATCTACCATCATAGTAAACATACCATGTAGTTCATTTGAATATATTGAAGCGTCTAAGCATTTAACTACTTCAGCATAAAGGTCTTTATTACGTACATAAACTGCCATAATTCTAATTTAATGATTATATGTTCTAAAAATAGGGCACCTTAGAGACACCATATTTCATAGTTATATGATTATGTTAATAAATGTTAAAAAGTTACTCAGTGACACCTGAGTAATATTCTGTGACATCTCTATCTATTTGTTATAGGTTAACTTTAATCACCCATTTCGAATCTTGATTTAACTATTTTTCTTAATACAGATGTTTCATTAAGTAGATATCTTATTTTTAAATTCTTTTCTTTTAATTTAACATTTTGTTTCTTTATTTTATTCTGTATTAAAATAAGTTGAGATTTAGAAAGTTCAAATGTTAAATGATCTACTTCTGCTTTTAATTTTCCTATTTCTTCTAAAGCTTTCTTGTATAATATTTGATCTGGTATCTTATTTAAACTATAAAGTTCTTTATCTTTCATAATCTTTTATTTATTTTTATTTGTTTTTCTTTATTTATATAGGTAGCATTTCCATTGCTCCTGGAAGCAATATGCTATTTTCATTCTCCCATTCATGTGCGTATCTCCATTCATATCCTCCTTTTATTGTATGGTTCTGACATCTTTGTCTTATTGTTGGAAAGGATAAACCACCAAAGTGAGCCCTTACAGCAAGCATATTAGAGAATACTATCTTAGGTTTCTTTGTATTAGGGTGAAGAACAAGTATTCTTTTATTTACACTTCTAAAGCGAATGTGGTCTTTATGTATTGGTTTCATTAAAATAAAGCTTTTGTTTGATTTGCATCATTAGAAATATCTGTAAGTAGGTCTTTTAGGGCCTCACGTTCGAGGTTAGTGTGTGAAGTCATATATTCATATAACTTTGTACCATAAAGTTCGCTTAACGATTTTATGTGATCAGGACGGTATGCGAATGAATGGTATAGATCTATAATCCAACTTACATCATCTAACATAACAATATAAGGAGAACCATTTGGATAGTAAACATAGTTAAGAACTTTAATTGTACCTCTTGGGTGAAAGGTGTAGTTTTTCATATCGACAAGAACTATAGACTTAAGTTCTTGTTTTGTTGGTAACCAGAATTGATATCTATCTATATCGACATTGTATACAAGGTGAGAGCCTTCATAAGGTGGTTTAGAAGATATACCATAACGAACAAAGTTCTGATGAAAGGCTTGAGTGTTTCTTAACATTCTATTTAGATCTGTAAGGATGTTTCTTATGGTTTGTATATGGTTTGGTACAATTCTTGTCTTCATTTTAGTCTTTTTATTTTATATATTCAATTTAACAAAAAGTTTTAAGACAGAATTAAGATAATGATAAGATGTAGTTAAGAGTATACTCTGTTTTTTCACTAAGCAAGACCTCTGTGTTCCGGCAAGTAAGTAGTTAAGCTCTCTTTGTTTGAATAGTTAATCTATTTTTGTTATCAGATCCTGTCTGAATAGTTTAACAAACCAATCTATCTCAATCATCCTCGTGAAGGGACACCGTAGCGCCTATTAAAGAGTTGTCAGCTTTCGCCTTGCCAATGTGCCTGGTTGACATTCTTGCTTAGTTGCGTCAGAGCCCGGACTTTATTATACTCTTTAATATAGAAGTAGTAATTTATGTTTATTAGAATAGCTTCTTAGTTCTTTTAGGCTTAGGAGGAATTGTATGCTTAGCTATGTAATGTTGGTTTAAGGAATATAAACTGTTAAATCTTTCACCACATTCTTCGCATCTATATTTATTAGTGTTTGAGTTATTGAGAGACATCTTTAGAACCTTTAAGTATATATTATAGCTTAATTTTCCATAATAGTTTTTTAAGATGTTGTTAACTAATTCTTATATTAGGTTTTGAAATATAGATGTTAGGAGATTGATGTACTTCTTTATGACAGTCATCACAAAGAGTTATTAGGGCACCAAGAGGGTACTCCCAAGGAGGAGTGTATACTTTATAATAATATAGATGATGTACAAATAGAGGGCTTGTCTTGCCACAAATAGTGCACTTATTATCATCTCTTAGTATAGTCATTTTCCGCACTGTTTTCCATTTATCATCTAATAAATCATTGTGGTATTTTTCTTTAGTATTAGGATCAGCCTTTATGAACTCTCTCTTTTCTTTATGTACCTGTTCAGTCTGTTCATTATAATAGAACTCCATTTCAATACAATAGTCAATCACCCTTATTATTATATGAGAATGACGTCTGAATTGATTTCTATAGTCATGATTTATCATTTTCATAAGCGGACGACCTTCAAGAGTGATATGTCTCTGCTTATAATTGATATAACAACCGAAATTAGGTACTGTATGCCAAGAATCTGTTTGTATCTCCTTACCTTCATGTTCGAAAGCAAATAAGAACTTATCCATAATGAAGCTACGTACTTGGGCTGTTGCCCCTTCCTCAAACATCTGTTCAACCAATTCTTTAGGGAACGGTACATTCCTTTCATTATTAGTGCAGTATTCACTCATACTCTTCAATCTTTTCTCGGTCTTATCTATATTAGATGACTTTGAATAACTTTTAAGCATAGGTAACCACATTTCGTTAGGTTGGCTACACATTATTATTATAGCTGTTCTATCCAGTTGATTAAATTCCTGTTGAAATGTAGGTATGTTTATACAAGGTATAGATTTTTTTTCTTCCATATATTAAATATAATAAACAATAATGACCAATGAAAGGAAGTGTTGTTAAAGTTCTGTTAAAATAAAAAGAGCCAGGAAAGACTAATAACCTGACTCTTTATGAACCCTAGCAGATTCATCTTGAATTATATTTTATATGCTACTACTATGCCGTAGTTTTTTAAGATGTAGTTAATGTATTATATTACATTTTATCTAAAGTATGCATTACTTTCATTGTCTTATATTTAAGCCTGTAGGACTTATCAATATTTCCCATCCTCGATCACTGAGTTCCTTATAATCATCCTCCCAGTAATAAGCTGTTACGGTATCATCATCATCATATACTAAAGCATATTCATCTTCTATAAAAATTACATTTTTCTCTTCCCCAAGTTCTTTTTGAAGAATCTCTTGTTTTTCTGTTAGTGTCATTTTTTTATTTTGTTTATTTGTTTATTATATATACTTTTACTTGTTTCATTGCCTGGTATGCCAACCAAGTATCTCTAAAATCAGAATGCATTAGCATAAACATAGGAAGAAGAAAAATCATAGGATTCTTAACCTGATCTTTATGTGCTTCAATCAGCATATTCATAAAGATAAGTTTGGGATTCCATTTATCGTCCAATGAATCGTTATACTCTTCTAAATTCCAACCTTGTTCTTTCGTTGCTACCATCCACTCCTTAAAATATTGAGTATTTTTTGTAGCACCTTCTATCATTTGATTCCAGAATTTATCATCCATCTTTAAGAAAAGGTCAATTAACTCATCATCGTGAGGTGAGTCTTTCCAAAGTTGCTTTGCTTGTTTAATGTTCATAATATGTTTTGTTTTTAATATAGTATAATATAACCAATAGCTAATAAAGTGGGCAATTCGAAATGTTAAAAAATGTTAATTTAGCTACCATAATAATTCATTTCTCTTTCTTTCTTTTCTAATTCAGTATGTTTAGCTAAACACATATCATACTTCATTGTAGCAATTTTAATTCTCCTTTTACATTCCTTAATAGCTTTTTCAGTATTAAATCTATTAGGATTTTGATTTACTGGATTAGAAACATATTCAAGTTTATTTACTTGCATTTCTTTTTCTTTAATAGCTTCAATGATGGTATGCTCTAATGTTTGTAAGGTTGTCATTTTGTAGTCTTTTTATTATTTGTTGTTTTTAATATAGTATAATATAACCAATAGCTAATAAAGTGGGCAATTCGAAATGTTAAAAAATGTTAAATATGTAGTTAAAGTTGTTTCTCATACTAACTATTAGTGTTAGATATAAGTGACAATACATTTGACATATATGACACTCACTCTTACTCTCCCTTAACACTATCACTATGACACAATGTCATACAACGGCTATATAGGCACCTACACTTACACACTGGCAAGGCTCTAACGTATTGGAAGGGTGTACCAAAATGATAGCCCCATGCACACGCTACTATCGCCGTAAAAGAATTCGCACTTCTGTAGTTTTCTGTACCTACCTGTGGTTCCTCTAGTGCATACGTGTACACCTAATCGTATAGTGCCTATGTATATTGTGTCTAAAGCTTACTGTTTAATAGTGTGCATAGTAATGGCGCAAGGGAAATGGAGGTAACTAAGAGAGGAAAGAGAAGTTAGTGGATATATATTAAAAGAAAAGATATGAAACAAAATCAAAAATGTACTGGATGTGGTTCTATACGAGTACCAGTAAAAGGAGAAGACTACTTCAGAAATGAAATAGAAATGTTAGGTTGTATAAATCCTAAATGCAAACTTTGTTGTGCAGAAGATTCTATATTAAAATAAATTATTAACTATGGACTTAAAGGAATCAATTAAAAGTTACCTTGTAGAACAATTGTTGTGGCATGACTCAGATGAAATACTATTGGATGAAATTATATTCAATACTGAAGTACTTGAAACAGCAAAAGCAGACATAAGGGAAAATGGAATCCAAATAGACATTACAAGAGATCCTGATAAAGAGCCTTTCTACCAAAAGAATAGAGCTATCGATGTCTATCAACAATCACTAAAGAATATCCAAACTCTATATAGACAACTTATTCTATCTCCTTCTGAAAGACAGAAGTTAAAGTTAGAATTAAGTAAGGGTGAAGACGAATTCGATCAGGCTTTCTAAAATAAATAAAATTATGAGATTTGAAGAAACAACTAATGTAGATAAATCTATATACACCTTTGTAAGAGGGAATAAAGAATTAGTTGATAGTATATTGACAAAGAAGTTAATTGCAAGAGGAGCTAAAGAAAAGGATGTTAAGTTTGAGTATATTGATATTCCTTCTACTTGTTGCCCACAAATTAAAATAGTAGCTTATGCAGAAATTATTAACAAACGAAGAACTAAGAACGTATTGGATGATGAAACAAATACAGATTAGGAAACCAATACATCAAATGTTAGTAGCTTATTACTTAGTAGAATGGAAAAACAAACTAAACTAAAGATACAAGAGTGGGATTATCATAAATCTATTTGGTTGTACTTAATGGATGAAAAAGAAGTTAAATTAAAAATAATAAAATGAAACTAAAAGAGAGTCTACTTAAAGAAGTGGACATGAAAATCGAAAGATTAGAAGCTATAGAACAACCAACTTTATTTCTATATGATTACTTAGATGATTCACTTAAACGGTTATGTGGTGAGAAGGAACAACCAGATGTTCCTTCTACATCAGCAGCTAACCATAAGATAAATAATAGATTTTCTATATTTTCTATTTGATAAATGGACAAACAAACTAAATTAGAAGAATATGTTGATGCTTGTTGGGACGATGTTAGTGCTTATATTTATGGTGTGCTGGATGGTTCTATTAAAACTAATAAATGGGTCAAGAAATCTGTTGAAGGATATAAAAGAGATGTCAATAGAAAAGATGAACTCGAATATAAAGTTGACATGGTCGACAAGGTTTTTAAGTTCTTCTATTTCCTCAACATTAACAAGAATAACAAATACCAAAGATTCAAATTACTTCCTTTCCAAGCATTTATAATAGCAGCCTTATTTGGTTTTTATTGGAAAGGTACAACAAAAAGAAGATATCGATATGCGTTTTTGTTTATGGGTAGGAAAAATGGAAAGAGTGTTTTTAGTGCGGCTTTACAGATTTATTTTCTCATTGCTGATGGTGTTGAAGACCCCCAATCTTTATTACTTGCCTCGACGAGGGAGCAAGCCAGTATATGTTTGGATTACGCTACAGGAATCATCAATCATTCCCCAGCCCTCAGAAAAAGACTTGAAGCTCAAAGGTACAAAATTATATTTAAGGATAAAACCAAGGGTGGGTTTAGCAAAGTACTTGCATCCAATGCTCATAAGCTCGATGGCTACTCGGCCTCTGGAGCTATCCTCGACGAAGTGCACGCTTACAGTGATGACAAGCTTTACAACGTAATCAAATCATCTATATTGGCAAGGGAGAACCCAATGATTTTCTTAATAACAACAGCAGGTTTTTCACTTACTTCCTTTTGTTATAATCATATGTTATATTGCCAGAATATATTAAGTGGTGATATTAAAGATGATGCTACATTTGCTTTACTTTATACATTAGATGAAAAGGATGATCCAGCAGATACTTCTAATTGGTGTAAGTCTAATCCAGCATTAGGTCAAATAAACCACATGGAAGATTTAATGAGTGAGTACAATCAAAGTAAGTATTCAATAACTCAACTTAACAACTTCTTAACAAAGCACCTTAATGTATTTGTAGACCAAGAAGAAGCTTGGATCCCTAATGAAATACTAACTAAATGTGTTAAAGAGTTTGATGTTAAAGACTTATATGGAGAGAAAATATACTTAGGCCTTGACCTTTCTGCTACAAGAGACTTAACCGCTTTAGTTGGTTTAGTTGAAAAGGATAATAGATTTTATGCTATACCTTTTTTCTTTATGGCTAACGATGCTGCAAAGTTCTTAAGGAGTGGTGGAGTTAACTTAAAACAATGGATGAAGGATGGTTGGGTTGAACTATGTGAGACACCTACAATTGATTATGACTTAGTAGTTGAAAGGTTTGCTTGGATAAAGGAACATTTTGATATTGAAATGTGTAGATTTGATCCACATAATAGTGCAGCTATTATAAATAAGCTTTGGGAATTAGAAATACCTACAAAACCATTTGCTCAAAGAGGACAGTTTTTCAACGAACCACTTAAAGCTATTGAAAAAGCTATCTTTGATGGTGTATTCATTATGCAAAACCCTGCATTAAAGTGGAATATAAGGAATGCTGTTCCATATAGAGACGGAAATGCTAACATTAAATTGATGAAGAACAAGTCTTTAGATAGTATTGATGGTGCTGTAGCCTTAGGAATGGCCATGGGCGCCTGGCAAGAAGAAAACAAAGGCGCAACACTTAGTGCTGACTTATGGGATAACTAAAGTTTATGTTTACAATTATTATTATGCCATCTATTTATATCTTTATATTCTTTAGAACCTACTATTATATCTTCCATATTATAATATAACCAATTCTATTGACTAAAATAAATGCATGGTGTTATTTTGCAGTTAAGATTCTGGTGAATATATAAAATAAACGATACAAATATGTTTGACAATGCAAGAAAACGATTTGCAAACTACGTTATGCCAACTGGTATGAAAGGGTATATTGGACCGGAAGATGTCTATGATGCTCAAATCTTGGAACCATTAAGACTTGGAACCGGAAAAAACAAATTCCAGAATAGCGACGTAGAGAAAATTGGAACCGCAGTAACATGTATTAAAGTATTAGGAGACACTCTTTCGAGATTTCCAGTTAACATCTATCAAGCTACAGAATCAGGTAATCAAATCGATAAAGATGATTATCGTTATGATATGTTACACTACTCTCCTGATGGTATGATTACTTCTAACTCCTTCTTTGGAGCTTTAGAATATCAAAGGAACTTAAAAGGAAATGCTTTTGCCAGAATCTATAGAGATAAGATGACCGGTAAACCAATTAGGATTGAGTTTATACCATCAAATATGGTGGGTGGTTATAAAGTAGTGAGAGGAAAACTTTTTTATATTGTTTACGAAAAGAAAGCCAACTCAAAAGAAACTAAAGAAGTAGTCTTAAATGCAGATAATATGCTGCATTTCAAAATGATTTCTAAAAACTCTATATGGGGTATCAATCCTATAGAAGCTCAAAGGATGAATTATTCTACGTTGTATAAATCTAAAACTACAGTAGATAACTTCTATGAGAATAATACTTTCACACCTAGGGTATTAAAATCAATTATACCAGATGCACAATTCGCTAAACCATTTGCTGAAGCAATGAAAGCTTGGCAAAAAGGTGGAAAGTATGTTGGACCTATCAATGCTGGTGTAACCACAACACTACCTCCTTTTACTGAAATACAAGAACTTACATTGGATCCAGTGGATGCTAAATTCCTTGAATCAAGTAAGTTAGATATGACTCAGATAGCAGCATTCTATGGTGTGCCACCAGCAAATGTTGGTATTTATGATTATAGTAAATGGAATAATGTTGAACAAGCTCAATTAGACTTTAGAGTAAATACAATGGCAGCCATAACAAGGATGTACCGTCAAGAACTTGAATTTAAGTTACTTACTAATGAAGAAAGAAAGAATGGTAAGTCAATTGAATTTGTAACTCAAGCAATGATGGAACTTGATGTAACAACTAGAACTACTTATTTCAAAACAATGCAGGATTTAGGTGTGATGACACCTAACCAAATAGCCTTGTTAGAAGGTCTTCCTACCTTTGTTGATGGTGATAAACACTATATGTCAAGTCAAACTATTGCAATTGAGGATAGAGATAGTTCAATAGGTTGAGATAAATATAATATAAAATAACATATAGTTATGAAATTCACAAAAATACAAGAGAGGGTCTATGAAGTAAAGGACCTTCAGTTTAGAGCAGTAGAAGAAGGAGATGAGAAAGTTTTAGAAGGGTATGCTGCATTATACGATGTACGTTCAAAGTTACTTTACAATTCATTCTACGAAGTTATTGAGGCAGGAGCTTTCGATGACGTCTTACAAAGTGATGACCTTGATGTTGTGTTGAACTTTAACCATGACAATTCTTTAGTTATGGGAAGAACAACAAATGACACACTTAAGTTATCCAGTGATGAAACCGGATTGTTCTTTAGAGCTGTACTACCGGATACAACTTATGCAAATGACGTGTATGAGTTAGTAAAAAGAGGTGATATATTCCAAAACTCTTTTGCCTTCCTACCAGCTAAAGATGGTTATCGTCAAGAAGGTATTGAAGATAGTGATTATGATTTGATTACTATTACTAAAGTTGAAACACTTAGAGACGTAAGTGCTGTTACTTTTCCAGCCTATGCAGAAACAGAAGTTAGTGCAAGGGATGATGAAGAAGAAATAGCTGCTCCTGAGGTTGAGACGGAAGAAAGAGATGATGAAGAAGAACCAAAGAAAATATACAATAAGAAGAAATTCTTAAAACTAAATTAAATAAATTATTATGAAATTAAATGATTTGAAACAAAAGCGTTCAGAGCTTGTTCTAAGATATAATGTAATCATGCAAAATGATGAATTAACTGATGAATTAAGAATTGAAGCACAAGGAATTGGTACTGAACTTCCTACTGTTGAAGCTGATATAGTATTAGCTGAAAGAGCTGAAACTCTTGCTCAATTTGAAGCAGAAAGAACTGATAATGTAGAAGCTCCTGAAGAAACTCCTGAAGCAATGACTATGATAAGAGGTCTACAAACCTTTTTCAGAACTGGTCAAGCTCCTGAAGAATTTAGAGGTGAAAATGGTGGATTCTTACTTCCTTTCGAAGAAAGAACTGACTTATCACTTACTCAATTAGGTGCTGATAATAAAAATAAAGTGGTTGATAATAGCTTATCTATTGCACAAACTCCTGCTGAAGCTCTTTTAGCTAATATAGGTGTTACTAAATACACTGGCTTAAACGGAGACTTCGTTCTTCCTAATATGCCTCAGGTTAATGCAGGATTTGCTGCTGAAACTGTAGCTGTTACTGATGCTTCAGCTAATCCAGGTTCACTTAAACTTGTTGGACGTAGACTAGGTGCTTATAATGTAGTAACTAAAGAAGTTCTTAATAACTCTCAACCAGCTATTTGGAATGGAATTATTTCCGATATTAGATCTGCTTGGTACAGAGCTCAGGTTGCTGACTTATTCGACCAAATCCAAACTGATGCTGTTGATGCATCTACAGTTATTAACGGTTCAACGTTAGATTATTCTGACTTTGTAGACCTACAAGCAAATGTACCTTATGATATGGCTAAGCCAGTTTATATTGCTACACCTGCTATTGCTGCTTTCGCTAAGAAAACTGCTACTATTGCTTCTGTAAATGGACCAATCTGGGCAGGACCTATTGCAAACGGTACCGTAGATGGTATAACTGCAATTGGAACTTCTTTAGCTAATGCTGACCATCTTATGTATATCGATGGTGGTGCTGCTGTTGTAGCAGAATGGGGTGCAGGTCTTGAGTTAATTCTCAACCCATACGAATTTGATGTAGAAGGAAAAGTAAAAGTTACCATTAGTGGTATGACTGATACTGGATTCAGAAACTACAGGTACTCTTCATGGATTGCTGATGTATCTATCTAAGATACGGCCTATCAAACTAATAGGGGTGGGGAAAGGCTCTACCCCTTATTAAAATAACAAGCAACACATGTCTATACCTATAAAAACCAAAATATCCTATCCTGTATCTTTGTCTGAAGCAAAGAGACATTTGAGAGTGGAAGATGATTGGCATGAGGATGATGATTATATCGGAAACCTTATCCAAGCAGCTACATCTAAGGCCGAACAATATATTGGTAAAGATGTAGCTGAAACTACTAACTCTCAATCACTTTATGACTATTCAGGAAGTTACTTAAAACTAGCGGAAGGTAATTTTGAATCATTTACTCAAGCAGTTACTGACACTTCAACATTAGTTGAGGTTGATCATACTGAAGTATTTTACAATTATGCTTATATTGAGTTTGATGAATCAGTTACAGCTGATCCTTTAGTGATATGTTACAATACTGGATATAATGAAGGTGAATGTCCTGCAATTATAAAGCAAGCTGTTCTTATTAAGATTGGTGACCTTTATGATCAACAAAGACAATCATACGATATAGGTAACTTAAAACCGAATAAAGCGTTTGAGTCTTTATTAGATTCATACCGACAAATTATATTTTAATATGTTTAAGTTAGATAAACAATTAGTTATTGAAAAGGAAACTACAGCAACCAATAGAGTTGGTACTCCAGAAGAAACTTACGAGTTTTACAAAGAGGCTTGGGCTCAAAAGGTAATGACTACAGCAACTACTCAATATGCCCCACAAGGTCAGATTCCATTTAGTGGAGATGACTTTATATTAAGGTTTGATGAGGACATTGACTATAAATGTAGAGTAATTTACAATAACAACTACTATAAAATAGAAGGAATTGAATTTATCGGACGTAGACACTATATGAAACTAGAAACAATAGTCTGGGAAAGGGCTAATCAATACTAATGGAAGGAATTAGTGGATCATTAGAAGGATATGATGAACTATTGAAAGTGTTACAAACCTTAGGTGATGAAAGACAAGTTAATAACTTGCTTAAAAAAGCTAATAAGGAAGCAGTTAAGCCTGTTAAGAAAGCACTTCAGGGTACTCCATATCCATCAAGGTTAACTAAAGGAATGGCTATTAGACAAGCTAAGGTGGAAGGAAACAAACACCCTAATGCTGTTGTGGTTGGACCAACTAGTAATGTATTTCCAATAAGGTTCTTGGATAAGGGAACAGTTGAAAGATATACTAAGGCCGGGGCATATAGAGGAAAGATTGAAGGTAAACATGTAATTGAATCTCTACTTGACCAAGAAGCCAGGAAAGTCCAGAAAGATGCCACCATAAAGTATGGTGAGGACCTTGTAAAGCTAACTGCTAAAGATGTAAAAAGAATATCCAAAAAGAAATGAGTTTTGTAACAGAAATATACGACGTAATGACTACTGATACTTCCCTTAATGGGATGGTTGATGGTGGAATTCATTATGAAAACTTAATAGATAATTGGTTAGGTGAAACCAAAGATAATGAATGGATTGTATATGAACAAAGAAAGTCAGTACAGAATGATTGTATTACTTCTAAGAACATATATATGACTTATGAATTATCGATAGTAGTTATACAACGAAACACTAATACTAAGATTGATGTGATTACCAATCGACTTATATCTTATTTGAACAACCATGAAAGTGGAAACATTGTTGATGTAGGATTTAAGAATGATCAAGGTGGATTTGATCAACAACAACAAATATATACAAACACACTCACTTTTGAGTGTACGTATTTAGAAACTTAAATAAAACTATAATATCATGGCACAAACACCATTATTTTCAAAAAGTATGTCAATAGTAATTGATGGTAGTACATTAGGTTGTGCTACAGACTTTTCTTTATCAGTTACCAAAGATATGATTGAAATTGCATGTCTAACAGCAACTGGAGCCAAGAATGCGGTACCTGACCTATATGGTTGGACTGTATCTTTCTCAGGACTTAGAATGCAATCAGCAACCGTTGAAGCTGGTAAACTCAGTTACGATGAACTTGTAAACACATTAGTAACAAGTGATGCTTCAGTTGGAATTTACATTCTTCCTTCAGTATCTACTAACCACTATATGAGTGGAGCAGGTTATCTAACTTCTATATCAATGGAAGGTGGAGTTGGTTCTCCAGTAACATTCTCAGGAGAAATCCAAGGAGATGGAGTACTTGAACAATTAACTACTGCATAAAACTTATCAACCTATTAAATAATCCATAGTGTTTATTGGATATATAAATAAAAAGAAAACACTATGGATTATTTAACTTACCAAGGAGACAAGTGGCCACTTAGAGTGTCCTATTATGCTCTTAAGCAATACCAATTAGAAACAGGTAAAGGAATTGAAACATTAGAAGAGGATATCTCTAATCTTGAAATTCTTTTAGATTATTCTATTAAAGCGGGTTGTAAAGCAGAAAACAAGGAATATACTCTTAAAAGAGAGGATATGGAGTTTATGTTAGATGAATCATTATCTGATTTTAATCACATAATCACTTCTTCCTTTGCTACAGGCTCTGGTAAAGCGCAAGATAAAAAAAAATAACTATTGACGAGATCTATGGCGTAGCTGTAGGTGTCATTAAAGTACAACCGGAACTCTTTTGGGATTCAACTCCTAAAGAGTTCCATTTTATATTTGATGCCTATCAACATCAATATGACCAAGATTACCAAACATCTTGGGAACAAACAAGGATGACTTCTTATTATCTTTATTGTTCATACCCTAAAAAGGGACAAAATCCATCTTATGCTAAATATAAAAAGGAGCATATGCCATTCTATTGGGATGTCATTAACCATGCTGAGGTTGATAGTGTAGATTCAATGGATGCCGAACAACCTATATCTCCAGATGAATGGGCACAAAGGATTGCAGGTATGACTAAAGCAACTAAACAAGATCCTAATAAAGTGCAAAGTATTTAATAAATATATAAATAAAAGCAACTCATTATGGCTACT
>Ga0307928_10001398_pt1 | contig 18240 bp, 20 predicted proteins | sample AceLakmetagen232_FD_201815 | JGI IMG/M metagenome (GOLD analysis project Ga0307928, IMG submission 201815) | Saline water microbial communities from Ace Lake, Antarctica - #232 | ecosystem: Environmental > Aquatic > Non-marine Saline and Alkaline > Saline | place: Antarctica: Ace Lake... | reverse complement strand
TGTACTATATTAACTACTATTGATATAACAGCGATTGAACCACCAGTAATAGCTAGGGCCTTAAATATGGTTGATTGCCTTAATAATATCTTGTACTGCTTTAATAATTCCTCGTACTGTTGTTTTTGCTCTAGCAAGGTTTCTTGCTGCTGATTGAGCAATAGTTTTTGCCTCTTCAACTCTTGTCTCAATCTTTCTGAGCTCATTTGTAAGTGATCCGATTTGCTGACTGAGTTCTTCAATTCCAGATTCAAGGAATCTATTACTGTCAATAATCTGTTGATTTCTTTTTGTGAGTTCGATATTTGAATCTCCAAGTCTAGTAATTGTGACAAGATTTGCTGCAAGGGTTCTATTATTTCTACAGGTTGTGATCCCAAAAAAACAGGTTGAAATAATAAGCAAACCAATAATACCGATGGCAATATATTTTTTAATCTTTTCATTCATGGTTCCTCCTATAATGTGCCCATTATAATTAACCCATTAGGTGATATTTTAGCCTGTTCTTCCTGCATTTCTTGTACAGATATTTTTTGTTCAGTACTAATATCTCTTATGGATCTAAAATGTTTACACATTTCTTTTTCTAAATAATATATTATCCCAGGAGTACCATCAACCATTATCTCAGGAATTTTCCCATAGTGTGCATCATATAATGCCTCTCTACTAATTATAGCTTCTTCTGGATACCATATATTTAATTCTTCTGTTATTGTTGTATTTACTTTATGAAAAAGTTTTTCGCTCCAATCTAAAAACTCAGCTTCATTATCAGGAATATGATTTCGTTTATATTCTGTTCTGCACTGTGATATAATACACATTTTAATAGAGTCCAATAATATACTATATCCTTTATATTCCCGGTGATTGATTAGGCCAGTGTTTTCTCCAGTTATATTTTTTAATAAACGAGCATATATTTTTTTCATATTATCTAAAATATCTTCTAATACATATTCTAGGTGATTCATTTGTAATTCAACGCGTTTAATATTAAGTAAGAAATCTATCCTCTGCTGTATATTAATACCAGAATCCCAGCGGCTCTGTTCATCTTGTACAGAATAGCACTTTTTTTTATAGGCTTTAGGAAATATCTTTGGCCCAATTACTTTCCAAATAAAAATACCTAAAGCACCCAAGAATAATATAATAGCTATTACTCCCTGTGACTCAACCCATCCCCATAATGTGATTATTTCAATTGCAGCTCCCATGATATTATCTCCTTAAGCATATTTCACGAACTTTAACGTTAATTGAACTTCTCCTGTAAGTGGGTCCTTATCGAATCCAACTACTTCGGCTATCACCTCACCAAACAACTCTCTCCTTGGTGAATCAGTTTGTAATTGTACAAACTGCATAACTTCTATCTCCATAGCCTGTTGCATAACAGTAACCCTGAAAGTTGGGATAATATTTTTTGAACGCAACATTATATTTTCTGCGATTGTTTCAGCATCAGCCTTATTCACTAGAACAGTTTCAAACGTTCTAGAGTTGTATTGGCCTTTTTCAGCGAACACCTCATCTTTGTAAGAAATGTTCCTTACACTCCTGTACCTATTACCATTCCAACCTTTATTATATTTAACAACGTTATCTGTTAAATATTCTTCAGAAGGATAATCAACATTTATTATGTCAGCACCCTTTCCTAATAATTCATCATATGGTATAGTAAGAGTTGGAACCCTATCTTCATCATATGTTCTAAATGTATATCTACCATCATTTTGTATTAAAAAGATACCAGAGTTAGATGCGCATATTAATTCTATTACATCATTGATTTGTGTATTGCCAAAAACAGCTAATCCAATATCATATGTATTTAGTTTTTCAGCTGCCCATTCAACAGTATTATACGTATCAACTGTATAAGGGATCGACATGTACTCTACTAGGATATCCTCAATAACATTTAAACTATTTTCTATTGGAACATTTCCACCAGTTACATTCCCAATGTAATCAGCTGTCACAATGTACCCTGATTCTGGATCATAATCTCCTGGAGCTATTTCACATGTTCCTGCTGATGCACTAAAGTTGGATATCGTAACAGCTATTCCTTCTACATAAACCACTGGTATTTGGAGTCCTTCCATGTAATGATTTGTTGTATCCATCAGTTTTATAACCCAAGCTGATGGAGCTACTTCACTGTGATTAATCACAGCGACTGGTACATCTCTTACTGTTCCCCATGCTATTGGTATAGGTTCATTTTCCATATCTTCTGATATATAAGGGTACGTATCAATATCAAATATATTTACTGGGATTCTAAGTGAGAGAGATTTTCTTTTATCTTGAATATTAAATATAGCCACATCGTAATTAAAGCTACTATCTTCAGCGTACATATTAAATGTAGTTGACCACTCTGATATTAAGAGATCCCTGAATCCAAACTTACCAACTATGGTTTCACCAAATAATGTTGTATCATCGAACTGTCCCTCTTTATTGGATATGGTTACACCACCACCATCATATGAAAAGATGCCAAAAAATAAAGGATCCTTATTCATGGATATGTTTGGAACTAATTCTATTAATGGAGAGTAATACGTATCATTATCATCGTAAAATGCTTTGTTAGAGTAACCAGTTGATGCTCCAAGAGTAATATTTAAAAAAGTATAATAGGGATTATTATTATCGAAATGAAAGTAAAGAGTCTGCATATCATTGTCCCAGTAGAAAGATTCATTTGTTATTCTTAGATTACTAAGGGATGATGATTCTGTGTAAAATATACCATCTACTCTAGTTGATAGAACAACTATAGTTTTATCTGACATTCCTGTATAGAACCATGGCGTAACTGAACCAGTATCAGATACTTCCGGGGATGCTGGAGTTAAAGTATAGAACCAGATACCAGCTTCATAGGCAACCCAAGTCCCTTGAGTAAATGTGGAACTGATATCGAGTATAAACATCTTTTCTGATACTGGTTTCTTTAGATCAGTTGATAATCCCATATTTTAATATCCACTACAATTAGAGTCTAGGGTCCTAGTTGCACCCATATTTCTACCATATATATTATTGATGTACGCATAAGTACTATCATTTGTAGTTACTGTTACATAACCGGGAGCAGTTGTATGAAGAGCTGCGTATTTTACAATACCAGCTCTACTTGTACCATTCATAACAGCCCACCCATACCAGTATATACCAGCAGTATCATTCATACTACCTCTTCTTTCTATATAGCTTTCTATTTGATAGTAGTTATTAGTGAGTTTTGCACCACCAAGAGTAATTCCTATTGAAGAGTATTCAAATCCATTACTTCCAGTAAACATGCCACTAGTGTATGAGACACTTGGATAAATATTAGCATGTACGTATTTTAATGGTACCCAATCTCGAGATGTTAACCATTCACTCCACTGTTCTGTACTACCATAAACTGTACTATCAGGAAGAGCTGGAGTATCGGTTGCAACCATATTAGATGTTAGTGACCACCCAACTGAATCATAAAACTCTTGGTCTTTTTTCATTGAGATATGCACCTCTTCATCTGTTCTGATAGATGTATCTCTAAGAGATATTTGTAAAACAGCTCCTTTCTTTGAGCCAGTAGTATTATCAAATACTACTCTTCCTTTAATATAGGCATCTTGTTGATCCCATCCAATAGCAGTAGTAGCAGCTATTGGTGTGAACCATACTATATAAAATAAAGAACTATCAGCCCATGCTGTTGTACAATCTACTTTAACATGAAACTTTGTGGATCGTCCATAGTATTTTGTTTTAACTTCGAATTCAGCCCCACCTTTTGTAATAGCTGAACCATCCTCTATTTGAGCAATTGTGTACCATTTTCTTGTAGAGTTAGTTCCTATCAAGGTATGAATAGTAGATTGTACCAAGTCAGTTGATGCTCCAACTAAAGAGCCAAGAGCGTCATAATAAAATATATCAGCTAATACTCCTTCAGCATCTTTATACCCTTTTGCGACACATCTATCTGTCCCATTGTACCAAGCACCCTTCGCTGAGTCCTTTGTTGGTTCAGTCAATGAATAAAAATAGTTAGTAGCATCGGTATAAATATATAAATCAGTATTTTCCCCTATTGAGGCCCATGTAGTTCCATCGTCTGTAATAGATTCATCTATTGGACTGTAATAAAGTGATCCTATTATTTCTAGTACTGAACCAGATAATACCTTCCGAGTTGATTCCTCTATTTCTATATTAAGATACCCAACACGTTGCATGTCTATAGTTGCCATGGCATTTGTTAAATCATGATTTCCAATACCATAGGTGTTCTTTTTTGTTAATGCCATCTTTGTGGCCTCCTTTTACATTACTTGTCTAAACTTTAATCTACTTGACCATTGATACACATTAAGGTTTGTAACTACTAAATCACCCAATATAACACAATAGCATGGCAACAACTTATCCATATTATTCTCATCTATAACTAACATTACTGGATAAAGATTTTGAACACTATCTAACATTGTAATAATGGATTGTCTCATTGCTTCTGTCCAATACGGGAAGTTCAAATCATATGTTCTGTACCGGTACCCCTGTGATGCGTAGTACTGGCCACTTCCTGAAATATAGCCCTTGGTTGTATCACTGATTGTTTCTTTTAATCTCTTACTAGCACCTTTTGTAATCGTTAAATACTCACCCAACATTAATCGTCCTATATCTAGAACACCATCTGGGTTAGTAGCATCTACCATTGTAAATCTCCAATACCTTTCATCAGTAGTTGTAAAGAAAGTTATAATATTTCCTTCTAACCAGGTTATAGATTGATCCAGATTGGGGGATGTCCAAACATCAGTATCATTTGCCTGTATTTTTAGAGTAGCAGCTGATGTTAGATTGTGTCCGGAGATAGTAAAAGTATCAGCTTCAATAGTATTACCAGCTCCAGCATCTATTACTAGATTTTCTGAAGTATCACCTGTTGTTTTCCAAACTCTACTTAATCTAGTATCATAGATATTAGTGACAAGATAGTTGGGATTTTCTGAAGATGGTGTATAAGTCATAGTATCATCTAGTTTATTATCCCATAGTATTCTCATTTGTTCTCTCTCTCCCTTTAAGAAATAATTGATCTTTTCTTAATCTTGATATTTCCATTTGCTGTCCCTCTTGTTACTGAAGACCAGGTTAATTTATCAGCTATATATAATTCAAATATATCTCCACCCCCACCTGAACCAGCTGAGCTAGTTGGTGCAATGTTAACGGTTTCTTCACCACCTTCATTATCACCAGCCATAAATAGTTGTGGCCCATCTGTTTTGAAACTACCACCATCTGCAAATGCTGGTACTGGAGTTGCAGCAACTACACCGAATTGAATAATTCCGGCGATGCCGGCTGCTATAGAAAGTGGTATATTTGGAAGTGATGCTATTATAGCAGATGCTGTATTTATGGCTATTTCAAAAAGTGATAGTGCTTTAGCATCTTCTGCTTCTTTTCTTAACGCTGCTGATCTTTGTGAGTTGAGAGCATAAGATGCATCGAATATAGCAGCTGCTTTTTCTTGTTCTGTTTTCTCGGTCCAATCTTTTGATGCTTCTAGATTAGCTATGATATCAGCTAATTCAGAATCATAAATAGCTTCTCTATCATTTGCAGCATTTTGATTGATGGTTGTAATGGCACTTGTTATAGCTCCTGATACTTTAGTTACAGCTGAAGCGTAGTTTTGGAATGCCTTAAACTGTTCTTTTAATGCCTCTTCATGTCTCTCTGCTCTCTCATCCATGGCCTCATCAAATAGTTTAGCTTCCATTCTAAGAGCTTTATTCTCTGCTATTTCTCTCTCATCATATTCTTTTTGTAGGGCCTCACGCTGAGCAGTTTGTTCAGTCATCCATTTTTCTTGTTGGTACTCTGTCATCTGTTCATTCATCGTCTCGTACATGTCTTCTTCTGACTGAACCATCAGTTGATCACCCTCTATCTTTTTATCAAAATAGTGACCAAATGTTTTTTCTAATGCTGTAAGAGTTGAGTCCGTTTCCTGGTACTCCTCATTTACAATATCACCAGCTTCAGCAAATCCCCATCCTTCAGCAACTAATCCAACCATTATTTTTCTTAGACCATCCGCCAAGAATGCTTGTTTATCGAATTCCTCACCTGTTACTTTTGCTAGTTCAGCTCTTCTTTCAGCCGAACTCTCTAAGCCATATGCACTTTCTATTGCTGTTTTAGATGTACCAGCGATTAAATCCTGGTGTTCTTTTTCTAAATCTACTATAGCTTGTTTAGCTTTCTCTTGAGCTACGTACTCATCTGTTATTTTAACATTATTTTGTTCTATTGCTATAGCATATTCTTCTGCTAATAATAACCAGTTATATACTTCTTCTTGGGCTGATACCTGTAAATCCAAAGAATCTAAATATTTTAGTTGTCCAGCTAGTTTCTCCCTATCAGCATCGATACTATCACGCTCTACTGCACCAATAGATTTATTACCTTCCCATGATTGTTTCAAAAGATTTAACTGCTCTAATCTACTTTCTAATGCATCCCGGTCCATCTGTTGACCTTGCATTTTAAGTAGATTTATATCAGATTGTACTTTCTTTATAGCTGATGTTGCGAAAGCTTCTTCTTGTGCAGAAGTAGTATCAACTCCCTCTTTACGAGCTTTCATTCCTTCTCTTAAATCATTTTGTAGTTTAACTGAATCAGCTAGTTCTGTAACAACTGTTGCCCAGAAGTCTTTTATCTTTCCAGCTAATGGGAGTAGTCTTTGTCCTAATTCTTCTTGTAGATATTTTGTAGCTTCTTCAGCTCGTCTTGTAGCATTAGCATAACTATCCTGTGTTCTTTCATAATCACCTAAAGCATTTGCTGATTGTTCATAAGCTAATTCGAGAGTAATCTCAGCCCGGGCCATTTTAAGAGCTGTACCCTCTAATTCGCTCATACCCTTTTCTAATAATCTCTGTTTAACATCCGTTTCATTTATAGCTATACCAAGAGATTTCATTCCTTCTCTTTCACCCAATATACCTTTTGTTAAAGCAGCACTTGCACCTTCTGCACCACCAGCGTAGTTTGTAAATGAAGCTAAATCAATAGCTAACCTTTGTAGTTTTTCTGAAAGAGCTAGAGCCTGTGTGTCAGTTGCTCCAAAACCAGAAAGCATATCACCAGTTGCTGATAATAAATCTTTAGCTGTACTCTCTGCTATTCCATATCCTTTTGAAAGAGATGTTGCAGCCTTTTCAGCTGATACACTAATCTGATCAAATGTTGTTGCGAACTTTGAGTTGATTTCTTCAGCATCAGAAGCGGCATTTACCCATTTTTCTGTTGCGTCTTTTAATATCTTGAATGCAGCAATTGCTGCACCTATAGCTAATGGTCCAGCCAAGTTGCCAAACATACCAGCTGATTCTTTTGCACCAGTTGTTTTAACATCAATAAATACGGTATCACGAACGCTCATTTATGTTTTCTCCTTTCGTATAAACACTGGTTTACTACTCCCTAAGATCTTAACCTCTTCTAATTCTGGAGCTTGAGGTCCATCTTTTTCTTCTCTTGCTATATTATTTGCAATGTTACCAAATGATATAAAGGAATCAGTAATGTACATTGGTTGCTCTACTACCCCTCCCTCGAAAGGCATTAGCCCCCACCTATCACACAACAAATATGTATTTAATAATTCACCATATCCTGTCTCTTGTAACATTCTTTCAGGGCACCCATTTAAAAAATCACCTCTGAAATGCCACCGCACTTCCCCATTACATCCCCTTTCTATTTTATCTTCTTGGGTACATTCTAAACAGTTAAACCTATCGCCTGCCATTACCCATCGGTAGGCGATTCTAAGTTTTTTAAGTTCAATCTCTTATTCATTTCTGCCAAGAATGTGTACACTTCATAAAATAATGTTGTAAGTGCCGGAGCATTCAAAAACTCTTCAGATGTTACAAGCTCTACTACACCACCATCCTCATCTTCTATAGATAGATTTTTTATTTCTACTATAGATTTTTCGATGAGCATTGTTGCATCTTGTTGTATCTTACCAGTTGGTCCTATAACCATTGTCTCATTGTATTCAGCTGATGATAGGTACCTAACCCTCATTGATATTTGTTTTTCTTTCTTTAATTCAAGATTTTTGTTGTACTCTGGGATAAATATATCCTCTCTTTGTACTTTAATCTTCATTGTGTTGTCTCCTTTTGTTTAACTAAACTCTGAAAATGCTGATGATACTGTAAAACTAGTTGCATCTGTATCAACTGCATTTATTCCCTTTGTTATAGCCATATTCCCTTTGAGCGTCTTCGCCCAAAATCCATTTGTAGCATCTACGTACATTTTCATTAGTATCCAATCAAAGTCATCTAACTGATCGAATAGTGTATCGAATCGATATCGATTTAATGAAATGGTTGCACCTTTACCTAAACCAGTATATGATTTATAAGTCTCTCCCACTGAAGTTATTTCACCAGTATCACCTGTTGTAGCAAAGCTAAATCCAGATACGTATCCAACGGTTTGTAGAGTGGCTGAGCTACCATTAACAGTTAAACCGGTTAAGCCAGCTGAGGTCATTTTAACCCTACCCGTAAACCAATCTACACCCTCATCCATCCAAGAAGTATCTAAACTCCCTGTACTAACCGTTATAGGATAGTTTGGGTCCCATGGTATTAGACCACTATCATCGATTGTATAAATCATTGTCGCACCATCTTCTGTTGTATCCTCTAAAGTAAAAGGAGTACTAACATTGATGATTTGTATTTTACCAGTTTGTCCTGTAGTAATACTCATTACCTACCTCCTTTACGGTTTATAATCCAAAGCACCATTACCGGTCATCGTTATTGATAAACCATCAATACCATTTACGGCCTTTGTTGGTCCATTAAAACCAGTTAACAACATTGCACCTGTGTAATAGTTGGTGTCATCAACATAGGCTTTCACCTCTGCTATTTCCATATCACCTGAAAGAGCTAAAGTTCTAAGTGTTGCTTGGACAGTTGCAGATGAATCATAATATAATGTTCCACCAACTGTCCAACCTTTACCTAGACCTTTATATGTTTTATATGTTTCGCCAATTGTAGTTGTTTCACTAGTATCACCTGTCCAAGCAAGAGTCATATTGTTTAATCCCTCTAGCTCAACACCATTGATCTCTAACTTACCTACTTTAAAGCTTGTTATAGCCATTTTTGGCCTCCTTTATTTTATTTAAAACTACACTAGTGTAGTTTCATTTACTTTTTATTGGTCCCCGTCTTGTACCAGAGCCACGTCTTGTACCAGAGCCACGTCTTGTACCAGAGCCACGTCCTGGACCATTTCCAGTTCTTGTTCCACCGCGTCTTATTCCACATGGTCCCATTCCTCTTCCTGTTCTTGGGCCTCTTCCTGAAGGTCCAGTTCCATTTCTATTTGGCATTTGTCTCCTCCCCACTTTATTAATAAGTTAATAAATGATTATACATGTACGCACAATCATTTATTAATAAGTTAATAAATGATTATACATGTACGCACAATCAAATGATTGATGAAATACACTATATTTCCCAAACCAATCCACATCCGATAAAACGTTAGTTATGCCAGGTGGCATAAGTAATAAACCACATAATGTCGTATCATTTACTATTGCTTTCTCTACATCATCTATTAAATAACACCTCTTTTCAAATGTCGTTCCACCCTTATCGAATACCATTGATGTTACTATTATAGTTAAAACAGATGTAATCTGATAGTTGGATCCGATTGTCGCGGCTTCTTTATCCTCATTTGCATCAATAGGGAAACAAGCTGGGAATTTATTTTTATCCAAGTCCTCAGGGCTCTTAAGAACCATGTGATCGGACACGTACACAACATTTGTATTGTACCCATTCTCTTCCGTTATATTTCTAAGTGCAGCTATAAAAGCATTAAGGATCTGTGCTCTTATTGGTAGTACCTTTACTCTTGTCTGATTAGATCTAACAACACCAGCAGCTCCACTTAATGTAATAGTTCCTGCGCCAGTATAAGGAAAAGCCATTTACATACCTCCTTTAGGATAGGCACCCATTAATTCATTCTTAATCATTCTAGTTATATTATTCATTGATCTATTGATTGCTGGATTTAAAAAGTTTCTTCCTTTATCGTGCCAATATCGACCATATGAAAACCCATCTGCTGTATGTGATGAACCAACTCTCATTTGTACATCACCATCTGATATTTCTATTATCCCTCTTATAGATCTTCTTAGATTACCAGTTACAACCCCTAAAACCTGCCCAGTTAAATAATCCTCTCTTATCATATTGATAAGTGGTTGTCTAGCTTTAGTGAAACCGGTTTTAATAGCTGCTGGGAATCTACCTCTCCAAATATTTAATCTACTCTGAACTTCAGTCGCATTACTATTAATTGCCATTATCCTACTATCACCTTTTTATATGGATTGAAAGATTTAATAACAGTTGGTGGTATATTGGGATCATATGTTAATCCTTTTGTTTCTGATCTTGTTGATTTAACACCGAACCTATTACCAGTGTAGGAATCGTACCAAAACTGTATTAGTGCTATTACTGCATTCTGTAAATCCTTTGGAACAGTAATATACCCAGCTGTGTAAAGTACTTTAATATTTTGATACCCGTAACCTATATTATAATCCACAAATAATAGTTTACCCCTCCTTGCGTAAATGATATAATCATCACTATCTACCAGAGTATCACTCCCATATACTCTATCAATATCCTCGTATACAGATGATAGGGTTGTAACCGGGTATTGTGTTAGCATTATATAATTATCACCATCACCATCATATAGTGTATCATCATCCTCTAATGTATAAGCTCTTGATTTAAGATTTCTTGAAGTATAGTTATTTGCCCATATTGAAGCAGCTGTTATTATCTCTTGTACCATGGTTATACTTTCAGTATCGATACCAGAGCCTATTATAATTTCTGCTTCTTTCCAGGTTACTAGATCATTTTCATTAGCCATACTGCATCTCCTTATTTATTAACATAGGTATTGTGGTCCATCATTTTGTTCAAAGGAGTGGTAAAACTTTTAAGTACTTTATCTTTATCCTCTTTGCTGAGAGTATTCAGAAAAGCTGCAAACTCTTCCGGCGTCTCTTTATATCTACATAATATTTCTTTTAGTTCCATTTTACTACTCCTTAAAACTGCCCTCCCGGAGGAGGGCACTATTTGTTATTTATTTATATACGTGAAAAGCATGTTGTTTAGAAAGCCAGCGCTGGTTCCATTATCGATTGACACATAAAGAGGGTCATCGAATTCCGGATTCGCTGCATAAATGGCATCTGCACCTTTTGTTACAACGTTTGCTAGACAATGTATTTTCTGAATAGCTCCATCTGCTATGATACCAAAGATTCTGATTTTACCATTTGCTGGTATTGCTACCGCAATGTTATTTGTCAATGTAATAGTAAAAGATGATAATGAAGCAACTGTATTGAATTCCCACGCTCCACCAGTTACCTGATAAGCTATGATATCACCAGCTTCAGCAACATTTCCAGCTGGGTCAGTTGGAGCTGCGACACATATAATGTCTTTTTGAGCTGCGGCAGATCCTGCTAGAACAGTTGTACGACAACCGGCTAAAGTGCCCGGGTGCATGATACTAATATCCTGTGCATTTGCTCCACATAGAAAATCAAAAGAAGTAAGAGCAACTCTTGAACCATCAGCTCCTTGTATTTCTTCATCGATTGTTGTAGCGGCAGTTTCAGTATGATAATCGATGATCTGAAAGCCGTTTGAAAAACTTTGTATTCCCATAATATTTTCTCCTCTGGCTAATTAAAGCCTGGCTAATTAAAGCCTGAATGTAAAAATATAATATATTGCTCCCTCATGCGAGGGAGCATTAAAGGTTTTTACGCCTTTGTTTTCAAGATAGCGAACCCTTCTGGATTAGCAGCAACAAAACCTTGTCTCATTCTTACTTGAAGATAGGTTCTATCATAAATCAATGTGTCCATAGTTTCACCAAATATTCTAAACTGCATTCCGATTCTATCACCGTGCATTAAGTTTTTAGGATTTCCAAAAGCAACGAATCCAGTATCAGCAGCACTTGCAGCTTTGTCCGGCATCGCATCAGAAAATATGACTGGGTACCCATAAAGAGTCTGAGGTTGAATACCTTGCATTGTTGCAAAGATTGGCGTGCCAGCATCAGTTACTAAACTTTTGAGTAAATCATAGATTGTTACGTGCATAATAAATGAAGCACCATTTCTCTTAGATTGTGTAGTCAGCTTCCCAATAGTATTTAATATATCAGAGGCCTTAATAGCATTGAAACTAGTTGAAGCCATAGTATTGTACTCTGCACTAGTATTAACAGTTATCCCTGTAAAAGGAGCTGCACTAGCTGTTAAGAGTTGTTTGTCATACTCATTGGCCCAATCTTCCCGAAATAATTGAGCAAGATATTGTGTGTAATCAATTATTAAGTCTTCTGTGAACTCTTGGGTAATACCAGTCCAAGCTGCGTAGGTCTCACATTCAAGATCAACTGAAGTTTCAGTTGGATTGGTTTCTGTTTTGGCTGTGATTTCATTAGTTACCCAAGTACTATCTACACCAGTTAATGTTTTAGGGAAAGTGATTTTTCTAACGTTCATTGGAACGGTTCGAACTTTATCCATTAGACCACTAGGATCCCCTGGTATTCTCAACATTTCAGCTGATAATTCATTTGGTATCATGATACTACCTGTTACCACATCACCTCTTTTTGGTGTACCAACATCTGGAGCAGCTTTTGATTGCCACCCGATATCAGTCCATTCACCTTGATCACTGGTTTTAACAATCTTACCACCCATCTTAACGATGGTTTCATAATCTTTTTGACCAGTTGCGAGCATAAAAATAGCCAAATCATGTTTCTTTTCGTCTTCTGATTTACTAACGAATCTTGACATTTGAGCTTCTTTAATCTCTTCTAATTGTTTAATGAGGTTGTCTTGGGTGACCTTTAGGTCCTCATTATCTTTTTTCATTAATTCGATGTCGCCGGCCTTAACAGCCTCTTTTTCAACATCTGATATTTTCTTTTCGATTTCATCTGCGAACAGGTTGAAATCACCTTGGTTTTTTATTTCCATTATTCGATCTCCTTGTTATTCGTAGAATCTTTACTCAAATCTCCGAAGAAACTGTTCTCGCTTCCTCCATTAAATATTTGTTCTACATTTGTATTTGTATTATCTGTATCTTTAAACTTTTCAAACCAATCAGTCTGTTTATTATCTTTAGCAAAGGTATCCCAAAAAGTAGTAGTATCTCCACCACCATCTTTTATAGTTATTTCAGCACCCATATCAGAGTACTCTTTAATCTTTTCTAAATCATAATCAAGTGTTTTAACACCAGCTGTTGGTAAAGCTGGCACATTTACTATACTGAATTCTGTTAGTTCGAACTCTTTATGAATCAATCTAGTACCATCTTTTGCTGATTCTAATACTTCAACCCTTCTGGGTATGAAGCCAATTGATCCTTTTGAAAGGAATCCCTGTCTAACTCTCTCTCCTATCCCCCATGCAGCTGCATCAATCTCTTTTGATACGAACTCTACATTACCAACTAATGATTTCCCATCTACTTTAACACCACTCATTTTACCAATAGGTGGTAATTGATTATTATGTTGCCACAATACTATAGGATTCTTTTTATAGTTTTTAAAGTCAGCTCCAGTAACATCCATTCTTTCATTTATTCTATCTTTATCATAGTTAGAAAGAACAAACTGGGTCTTATTATCCTCTAATGCTTTAGTCTCAAACTCATGGAATACCAGAATATCCTCTTTGACTACTCCATCCTCTTGTGTATTATCTTTGAACCACTTAAAATATTGTTCATCTGATAATCCTCTAGTCTTATTATCTTTTGTAATATATTTCATTTCATTCTTCTCCTTCTGGTTTATCTACTGGTATCATGCTACATCTACAATTCGCTATCTCTCCGACTGGACCAGCGCCCGGGTGTAACATTTGTATTCCATTATTCAAAGTAAAGTATTCATTTACTTTAACTACTTGATCTATTCTATGTGATTCTCTAACTTTTGAATCACCTTGATTTATCCACTTCTTGTGTGTTTTACCAATAGCTATCATTGATTTCTGTATGCCACTATTATAAGCAACGGTTGTTTCAGTCTGAGCTATTAAACCAGCACTGTTTTTACTAATATCCATCTTATGAGCTATAATATCAGTCAATTCCTCTTTTGTATATTGATTACTATTTATATCTTCAATAATACTAACCGCAACTGCATCACCACTCTTTTTCAGATATTTTTCTCTCCCATCTAGGTACATGTCGGTTTGAATACCAGTGCTTACCCCATCCATTACCACAAAACGTTTTAATCCTCTACCAAACGTTCTACTGATTGGATCCTCTATAGCTCCGAATAATAATAGCCCTAGTCCTATACTATTTAGGTAGCTCTTTTTATCCTCATCATCACTTAGTTTATTGATATCTTTTTCAACATTAGCGTATACTTTTTCAACCTCTCTAGCTATCTCAGCCTCATCCTCTGTCATTTCTTCTAGATAATCTCTTTTTGATTCTTTCTTTTTAGGTGTAAAAGAATCTAATATAGATTTAACTTCTGCAATAGCTAATTGTTTTATTTTAGGTTTAAATGAATTAAATATATCTCTTACTGCTTCCTTGTCTAAGTCCTTTATTTCATTTTTCAAGTAATTCAAATAAGTTGCTATTCCATTAGCCCTCTTGGTACCAAATGTATATACATCAATGAATTCACTAGCATCATCTATCTCTACTAATTCTTTTATCATTGGGTATATTATCTGTGCTACCTTCTCCGCTGTAGCTACTTTTTGAACTTCCCACCACTCATCTGTCACTAGTTTATCTTGTGTAATTGTAGATAACACGTGACATCTTTGGTCAAATAATAGGTCATTTAACTTTTTCTTGAATAGTTTTTCATAGATATTTACGGTGGCACTATCATATTCCAGCTTGGCTAGTTCTAGTTCCGGGGGCTCATCCTCTGTTACCCAACTAAAAGGGGTATCTTTAGTAGCTGGTGGTGCAACAACTGGAACAGTCACATCTGTTTTAGTATTATCCTTGTACCAAGTTGCTCCCCATTGTACAGGGTCCCGGTGTAATAGACGTCTTGCTTCATTTTGTGTTAGTAATCCAGCATCCACTTGAGCTATTAATCTATCAATCAGTTTATCTTCATCATCTTGTAGTTCTGGGATAGCAGTAGTATCGAAAACAAATGATAAACGAGGAGCCCATCTTTCTGAAAAATCAGTTCTAAGCTTATCCTGTATAGATTTAATAACTGGTATAATGGCTACATTCCAAAACTGTAATAATTGTTCTGAAGTATCAGTACCAGAAAGTGGTGTATTCTCATCTTTGTAACCAGCCACACAAGGTGGTACCCCAAACTTAGCCATAACAGCTGAACGATTCCATTTCTTTGATTGTATATACTGCATTTCTTCTGGTGTTAAACCAATTGGTTGATATTGTAGATCCTCTCCTAATACAGCTATCTCTCCTGATCTACTAGCACCTTTATGAATCTTTTCCCACTTTTCTTTGTACTCTTTAGCTTGATCATCTGTTAGATTAAAACTAGTTGATAACAATCCACTTGGAGTCGCGTTATTCTCTATTAAAGCGTTATTTTTTGTATCAATAAGAGAATCATTGATTAATATATTCGAATGAGGAATAAGTGGATTAACACCTCTCCATTCATTTGATGTATTCCAAGTCTTAAAGTGTGTTAATTCAGAAGGTAAAATAGGTATTTCCCCGCCGGAAGGAGTAGTGTACACCCACATTGTAATCTTTGTAGATTCTTTATTTAATACGTGAGCAAATCTAGATGGATCGTGCACGTATATTTCAGTTGGTAATCTGAGACCATCGAAGTCCGATTGGAATGTCCAAATGGCTTCACCCCTTATCTTCAACCAAGATATTGTAGATTCCCATAGTTGGTATCTACTCATATTTGGATTAACATTAACGAATAGACTATATACTGGACCATTTACTATTTCATTATCACCATCAAAGATCTTAAATGGAGCTCTATTAAAGTTAGTTGCTATTTTATCAATAGCAATATTTACCCAAGGGTTACTGTTATAGCTATTTGATACAGCATCAATAGTATTATCTTCTTTAAAAGCTTGGTCTATACCATTTAGTAATTGATATATAGAGTATGATTTAGTTTTAGATCCTCCAAAAATCTTTTGTAAAAAGTTAGCCATTGTTCGTCTCCCTTAAGTTAGATTTTCTAACACTGATATTTTTTGAACTGTACTAGTGCCAGTCCAAGTTGGTGATTCCAGGTACACCTGAATGCTAGTTATTCCAACTTGTAAATCACCAGCGATTGTTGTATATTTAGCGAATAAAGTATTCCAAACTGAGGCAACCCATTCACCAGTTGTACCATCTGGTTTTTCATATATTATCTTTACTAGTGTTGCGTCAGATATATCTTCTTGAACATTATAAAGAACATTCGTTCCTATATCATTTTCCATTCCTTGATAAGTTGTTGTCATTTCTTTATCTCCTTAATTGTCCGGTTACAGTAACAGTTTTAAATATTCTACCTTTAACCACGATACCTTCTATTATAGTAAAAACAGGATTCCCGGTTCCAGATAGAGTAACAGAACCTGATCCAGTGTAACTATAGTTTATACGTGTAACTGCAGCTCCACTTAATGTAAGAGTTCCACTACCAGTGTATATCTTTGGAGTAACACTTGGAGCTGTTCCCCATAATGTTAATGTTCCACTACCAGTATATTCTATATTATTCTTTGTAACAGCTGTACCACTTAAAGTTAATGTTCCACTACCAGTATATTCTTTATCAGCTGAAAAAGATGTTGGAGCTGTTCCCCATAATGTTAATGTTCCACTACCAGTATATTTCTTGGCACCTTTAGTAATCGCTGCTCCACTTAAAGTTAAAGTTCCACTACCAGTATAAAGTTTATTATTCTTTGTAACAGCTGAACCACTTAGTGTAACAGTACCAGAACCAGTATAATCAATCTCCATTTTAGATGGAGCAGTTCCACTTAGTGTAATAGTTCCAGCACCAGTGTAACTGATTTCTAATATAGTTGGAGCAGTTCCAGATAGAGTAATAGGTCCAGCACCAGTATAACTGAATGATACTGTTGAAGGAGCTGTTCCTGATAGAGTTAATGTACCTGCTCCAGTGTAACTGATATTCATTATAGCCGGCGCAGTTCCACTTAGAGTAATAGGTCCAGAACCAGTATAAACTTTTGGTGTAACACTTGGAGCTGTTCCAGATAATGTAATAGTTCCTGATCCAGTATAATCAATCTCCATTTTAGTTGGAGCTGCTCCACTTAATGTTAAAGAACCAGCACCAGTGTAATCAATCTCCATTTTAGAAGGAGCAGTTCCGCTTGTAGTTAAACTACCACTTCCAGTGTAAGCAAAACTAACAGTAGAAGGAGCTGTACCAGATAGAGTTAATGTACCTGCTCCAGTGTAACTGATATTCATTATAGCAGGAGCAGAACCACTTAATGTTAAAGAACCAGCACCAGTGTATATCTTTGGTACTCTAGTTGGAGCAGTTCCACTTAGAGTAATAGGTCCAGAACCAGTATAAACTTTTGGTGTAACACTTGGAGCTGTTCCAGAAAGAGTAATAGTTCCTGATCCATCATATACAAATGAACTAGTTGGAGCGTTACCGGATAAAGTTAAACTACCAGATCCAGTATATAAGAATGAACTAGTTGTTGCTGCTCCGGATAGTGTTATAGTTCCACTACCAGTATAATATATATTAGCATATGAATGTGCGTGACCAGATAAAGTTAATGTACCAGATCCATCATAAACGAATGAACTAGTTGTAGCTGCACCACTTAAAGTAATAGGTCCAGCACCAGTATAACTAAAACTAACTGTAGAAGGAGCTGTCCCAGATAGAGTAACAGTTCCACTTCCAGTGTAACTAAAGCTTACTGAAGATGGAGCAGTTCCAGATAAAGTAACAGTTCCACTTCCAGTATAATAATCATTATTAGTATAGGATGTA